>Ga0115013_10001017_pt1 | contig 16541 bp, 13 predicted proteins | sample SouAtlMetagenome_2_FD_88686 | JGI IMG/M metagenome (GOLD analysis project Ga0115013, IMG submission 88686) | Marine eukaryotic phytoplankton communities from Atlantic Ocean - South Atlantic ANT15 Metagenome | ecosystem: Environmental > Aquatic > Marine > Oceanic | place: South Atlantic Ocean...
ATCTCTTTTTTTGTTGCACCAGCTACGCGTTCCATAATCTCTTGCTCCAACTTAGCTGCCGCTTGGTTTTGACTCCTACTAGATGTTCCACCCGCAGCTGCAACCTTCATAATCTGCCGTAATGGGTCATTCGACAGGTCGGAGTCTTTACCTTGTTGCTGCTGTAAGACCATAGCTTGATATGCCGCGGCATCTTCAGCTACCCATGGAATTTGGTTAGCGCTATCAACAGATGATCCAGCTTCTGATTGTTGGTCGTCATGGATACTTCCGTTTCGGGTCCGCTGCCCGGGGCGTTGCGCAACCGTCGCCAGTTCTGGGGCTGTGGCTGCTTCTTGCGCTGTCTCGACTGCTTGAATTAGAATGGCAGATATCCGAGTAATTACATTGACAGATCTTGCTCTGTGGATTGCCTCCATGTCTTTCACGTAGGTTTCGTAATCACCATCTTCTTCTTCGTCATAGTAGGGCCTTTCATAATCCCTGCCCTCGGAGACAACACGCCTTTCTAACAATATGATTCCCGGTATAGGATGTTCAACATAAGATACTGCTTTTGTACAAAGCCAGATCCAGTCACCTTCTTGAGTGCGTCGTCGAATGAACGCTTCCACATCTGGATTGCCATTGTCCCAAAAGTGGGTTTTGACAGCTAGCAAACCTGGGAGATCATCTTCGTAAACCGTATCGTACGCTGATGTCATTAAAAGAGAGTCGGGAGGAAACCCGGTGACGGTTTTTGTTGCTTCCAATATCATCCCTACACAATACAAGAGGTCGACGAAGAACAAATACAGAAAGAACATAAGTATTTGGTTGGATTGAGTTCATCATACCTTCTCGCCGCAATAGAAAAATTCTACTACTACTAAGATGTTTGTACATACCGTTTTGTGCAATCGTCATATAGTGTTCGTCTGGTCGATCTGCTTGCTGCCGTTCTTGCTCTTCCCGTTGTTGAAGATATTGCAAGAAAAATTGCACGCCCTCTGGGTCGTTCGGATCGATTCCCATCATTTGCATCTCTTGCAGCAGCATCTGGTTGTAATCATCACTATCGCCCTGTCCCGGTCTTTCTTGATGCTGTTGCTCGTGGTAGTATTGTTGTTCATCATGATAATACTGCTGTTCCTGCTGATACCTCATTTCCCCAGGGTAGTCATAGCCTTGTTGTTGTAGCCCTTGCATGTATTCAACCTGCCCCGTCAGTTGATCCGAAGATTCCGACATAAAGGAACTCGATGATCCCTGCATCATATCTAACATGTTTAGGCCTGGCATTTCAACTTCTCCACTTCCACCGCTGTTCCCGCGCTCTACCTGTTCCGAGGCTGCTGCTTCGCGCATTGCGGCTTCAGCCGCGAGTTGCGCAGCTTGCATCATTTTGGAAAAGGGTTACAATGGAATATCAAACCGGACCGAACCTTTCTCGAATACTTTTCGGTTTTGTCCGTACCCGTTGAAACCGAAAAGCAACGGGATCGATGGCAGCTCAATGCTACACTCAACTTCCCGCACCTAGTTAGTTGACCTGATGTAAGTCGCGTGTTGTTGCTTACGAATCACGGCTAGTGTGATCAAAAAGTCAGCTGCTCTAGTCTTTTCGTATCAAATTATAGTTAAGACTTAGTCTCTCTTATCTCCGAATTAGTGCAAAAGGCGATAGACAGACCTTATCATGTCCTCCAGCGAGTTAACAAAGAACTATATTTGCTGGAAAGACTAGAAGAGCCAAGGTCTAATAGATATACTCAGATATGTCTGATACGAGATTAGCTAACTTAAGTTCTTGTTGGGGGTCGTTCAAGCTAGCACATAATGCCATGCGGTCTTCGTAGGTATTTTGCTGTAGATATCTACTGTGTGCCGTGTGCCGAAGAGATTGGGAGTAGTGTTTACCCCTACAGTGTATCATAAAAAGCAATTTTGTACCTAAGTTCTTGCCGCGTTTTGGGGCATATGTATTTTTCTGCAAGAAATTTTGTTGGAAAGACATTATGACCTGCGTTGAGGTGAAAGGAGATTCGTGATTGATTCGATTCACTTTTAAACACGGAAAAAGAAACTCTCGCAAAGGCAGAACAATCCGATCGACGTCATTCCTCATTCACTACTCTTCTGTTTTTCTTGAAAAGGTTCACTGTATAAATTAATCAACCAACTTACACTTTCTTCCAACGCAACACACCGAATACTTGAGTTTTTTCTCTACCATCTTAATAGAAATAGAAAGTTCACTGTGAAAATGCCCAGCATATGAAGCATATTGTAGGAATGACATGAAAGGGGAGGACAACAAAAAAGTGGTGGATACCAATATGGCGGCGCCGTTGAAATCTGCGTCATTATCTTTTTCATCATCGTCATCGTCGTCATCATCGCCGCGTAAAGCGGCAACCAAAGAAGAAGTGGCGTTTGACGCTGGTGAAACTGGAGTGCAGCTAAGCTCGCTATTGCCTCCACGTTCGCCAGCACCGACAAAGACTCATCAACACAAGCGTGAACCCAAGTCTTCCACATACGCTACTCGTCAAGAAAGAAGTAATATCGATGAAGGGGTCAATGAGAAAAGCAGTACATATAGCAGTTTTAATGAAGGAAAAGTAGCCAACAATTGTCTGGACCATGCCGATGATAACCAAGTTCGAGGCGAGCATTCCTCAAATAAGAATACCGTGAGCAAGTCGAAGCAGGCCGTCCCACAACATAAACGGAAGGTCAGTTGGGGCGGCAAGTTGATAACGATACCAGGATCCTACAATGACATAAACATGCCCAAAATTCTCCCAGAGGGACTAAAGAATGATCATAGCGACATAGGTGATAATAACAACAAAGACACCGAGAGTCATATATCAGCTCGTACGAAAGCAGCAAAAGAAATTGTTTCTGCGATCGAAACGACTATGAAAAATGAGAGTATTGATAATTCAATGATAATCAGTTCCAAACACGAGAACCATCGGCGGGATGGATCTGGTATTTCATCGATTCAACTTGATGACCTGACCAGAATGCATCCCATAGAATCAGAGGCAGCTATTGAAATATTGAAAGCTATTGAATCGCAAGATCGAAGACACCAAGAAAGTCACGTACATGACGATGAGCAAATTGAAACAATCGCTAGTTTATTCAAACCCGCAGATACTAGATTGTTAGAGAATGTCCCAGAAGGGGCAGAGGAGATATTCCAGAGCAGAAACCGTAGCACATCACATATATCATCTGTAACAGATAATTCCGTGAAAACAAATATGTCAGAAACCATGATTGGTAGCAGCAATTCCAAGATTGATTTGTCGCAAGCGAGGGGTGTTCGAGGTAGGTTAGATTCTTCAACTCAATATAGCACCTCAAGCACGATAGGAGATGTTACACGCCACACAAGTGCTAGCAACGTTGGCCATCAACGTACAAATACCATGGCATCATACCAGACAATTGTATCAGTAGCAAAAAGTCCTCGGAAACAAGCAAATCACAATTATGATTATCGTCGAGGTCGCCATTGGAGACAAGAAACTATGGAAGAAAGATTATTTTCTCTGAATCAAGCATTGGATGCCGTAGATTTACCAAAACCCGCAGAACGCAGCGTTTCAGGGAAGAAAATTCCAGAACCAAAGTATGAGCAACAAGAAATTTCAGGTTATCATCATGCTCCATCTGCATCGCTAGATCTATTCAATCAAAATCTAGCACAGCTATTTCAAAGCGTTGGAAAACCTTCTGGGTTTGAACAAGAGCGTTTCGATGAAAACGAAATGATCCCACTAGCAACCAATCAATCTGGTGTAAGCGTGCCTCGTCCTCCGGTTATTAATAGATCGACGAGTAGCACAAGTCGACGTAGCGAGAAGAAGGAAAGTATTCCAGAAACCGAAGATGCATCTCTTGATGATGGTTCGAAATCAGTTCAATACAGTGCAAAGTATTCGATTCAAAGTGGAGAATATCTAAAAGGAGAAAGTTTGAAGGATGCGTCAGCTACAAAAAGTCAAAGACACCAACAAGATGGATTACGTTTTAAGGTCAACGGTGATGTTGAAATGGGAACATCTCCTGTATCTTCCAAATCAAGTACCAAGGCTTTTGCGTCGTCGTCAGGTAATAGTGGAAAGATGGGGTGGACGCGATTCTCTCGGTTCATGAACAAAATGGGCTTGATTCATGACATGGAATACTTCCTCAAATATCGCTCGCCTTCTATTTGGAGATACCTCAAAAATCTCTTTTGGTTGCTTGTTATCGCAATTAGTTTTGCTGCCATACTATTTTATGGTCTCCAAAATCCTCTTACAGTCTATGATGGCGAGTTGAATCAATCTGTTCAGAACAACACATGCAGATATGTTTCAGAACCCAAGACCATGCCCGAAAATGCTGCATCTTATTCTTGGTGGATTCTATTTCTTTTGGTACGTCTACCGATAACTTACACAATAGCAAGATCATTGGAAATAGTTTTGATCCAATTTTTGATATTAGAGTGCCGATGGGTAGGATCTTGCATGGGTTCAACTTTTACATTACTGGTAGTTCAAGCTAAGGTAAGCTCGTTTTCAGGATGACTATTTGGACTCTAGCAATCAATTCATGTTGTTGATCTAATCATCATGACGTGATTGACTATTTGAAATATTTTACACAGGGATGGCCTGCTATTATGTTTTTCTGGTCTATTTGTAACATGGTTTTGCTGTACGGCAACTCTCAATTTGCTAATCACTGGGGCTATTGGCAAGATTATATCGAACTATTCAATCACTGCAACCCTAGCGGTACAATCATAGCACGTAGCATGAACCTGAAAATACAGCTGATCGCCTTAGTAGTTTCGGTTGTAGTTGCGATCAAGCGCCTTTTGATCGGATTTTATCAAGGACGAAAAACCTTTCTGCATTACGCAGAAGAGTTGAGTACCCTCATGACAAAAATCCTTCTAATTTCAGAGATTTCTCATCTGCCTTCTCATCTTGAACTGAATCACGAGGAGGACGATGACCTTAGCGATTCAGATGATGGTAGCATCATAGGACAACGCTTGAACAACTTATCCAAGGATAGGCGATCAAGCATTTTAGGAATCGACAATGCAACTCAAATGATTAAGCGGGATATTGACGACGAAGAGGGTGCTGACATGGATGTGTCACAAGCAGGCTCATCGTTAAAAACATACTCGACATACAAGACCAATGCTACGAGGAACAAACTTCTCATCTCTGATAGAGACAAAGCATTTGTTACGGGCTTACTCAGTCAGTCTCAGAAACGTCGAATAGAGCGCCTCCTTGGTAATTGGGAAGAGCCTGAGAATGAAAAGATATTGACTGAGAATGTCAGTATTGGTGCCATTCTGCAATTTCGAAAATCATTGTCGAAGTTACAATCTGAATTTCCATTCTCATATGCATTCGGAAAGGCTGATACACGAGATCATTGCATTGAATCATCGCAAAATCTCTACTTACGTCTCTTGGAATTATCACCAGATGAAACTTTTCATTTCAATATTCTCGGTTCGATAGCACTGCAGCCAGATGGCTCTCTTGATCATGAAAAGTTGAAGTCTCTGATAAAGGTCTTTCGGCCAGATCGCGATGGAATATTAAGTCTGAACGACTTTGTCAAATCTACGGTATGTGTCAGAGGATTATTGTAATGTTTTTATGTCTAACAAATTTATGAATAGAAATTATATCTCATCATCGTCCTCGTTTACTCTCTATCAGGATCTTGTTTACAAGGAAATGAAACTCCTATGGGCATCTGTGCGGAGCTCTCAAAAAATTGACAAATCATTTGAAAAAATCTTCAACATTTTGTTTTATTTTGCTATCGCGTGCATAATTCTTGGCGTGCTCGGGTACGATCCCATTGCTGTGTTCTTGAGCCTTTCGTCAATTGTGTTGGCTTTCAGCTTTATGATCTCGCGAGCAAGTTCAAAGTACGTTGAAGGCCTTCTATTCATTCTCTATAGACGACCGTATGATATTGGGGTAAGTTCTGCGATTTTTAAAGAATACCAACGATTTTATGAGAACATTTCTGATACGTATCCTCGTTACGGATATTTATCTCATTCTTTCGTTTTCAGGATTGTATCGTAATTCAACCTATCGACGAACCGACAAGTTGGGATGGTTCAACGGAATGGATTGTTCGAGATATCGACTTATTCACGACAACAGTAGTGCACGTGTATACACATGAAATGGCGACTTTGTCAAACGGCTCAATCGCCAACTCGCGTGTGATAAATGGTGCTCGTTCCCTTCCTGCGATTATATATGTTACTCTTCGATTCGGTGTCGATACAAGCTTTGAAAAGCTCGAGATTTTCCGAGAAGCCCTTTCACAATACGTAGAAAAAAGGCCAAGAGAATGGGCAAAGTTGTTGAGAATCACAAACGTTAATGTTCAGGCTGATCAAGGTTTCGTTGAATATTTAGTTGTTCTTCAACACGTTAACAATTGGCAACAAATAGAATCCATAGTAACAAGTCGGAGCCAGGCGAAATATTTCTGTCACGAACTATCGAAACAACTCGATATACGATATAAGAGTCCTTCGCTCCCTGTCGACTTGAGGTTTGACAAATCATTGGACCGTGTAGACCAATCTAAAAGCGGTGATGATCTACTTTCAACTGCAAGAATGTCAGCAGAATCAGATCAAATAAGAAATCTGATTCGTGATCGCCGAATGTGAAAGTCTTTCTTATCAAACTATTTCGGGTATTTGTGGCTTATTCTTTGTTTTAGCTTCACTGACAAAACAGCAGGAGACCGTGAATTGAAAAACGGGACTTCATGTCGACGAAGGTAATAGTTAAGACGGGTTGAAATCTAATTGTTGTTTATAGTGTACTGATAGTACAATTTGTGTTGATGATGAGATATTCCACTTGTCGTTAGTTTTCGACATAGAAAGGTCTAAATTTTCATAATTTAATGCCATCATCGAAAAGGAATTAAATTGGGGATGGATTGCCAATCTACATTATTTGCTCTTTCGCGTTTCGAACTCAATCATGTCATCTCCGTAGTCATCGTCGTCATCTAAGAGGCCTCTTCGTTCTGCAGAGGCCCCTCTTGCTTCTTGTATACCACCACCGGTAGTATTAATATTATTTGGATTATTAAGACCCTTCATTTTGTTCTCAAAATTGTTTGCGAATAATTGAAGCCGTCGACGAGCCCCATCGCCCATGCCTTTTCAATAATAAGTGGATTTCGATATAATTTGATCGTGTTGCGGTCGTGACACCATCAATCAGAAAGAATTTAAATGCAATCAATAGAAATTAAGTTTCAGCTGGCATGTGAGATATATTTCGTTACACTCCCGTAGTCACTAGACGAAAAATATAGACAATCATCAATCTTCGGTATCCTGGTACGATCGAAGACAAAATATACTCACTTGATATTTTTTGCATAACGTTGACTCCCTCGAAAGGATTCTGTAACGGGGCACCAGGTCGAGCAGCCGGAATACGAGCATTCGATGCAGATGCTCGAGGAGCATTATTAGATCTCCGTCTCTGACCTGCCAAATGGGCAAAATCTGGATTTCTAGCCAATTCTTCCGAAAAGAGTTCATCCTGTAACATCCGCGCCAAGGTTTCGTCATCCATCTGTTGCCCGTTTGTCGTGTTTTGGGTTGGATTTGTGCTGTTTGTCCCCGTTCTCGATGGGCGATATCCGGGAAGACGCAGAAAGTCGTCCGGCAGTGTTGTTGGAGTTCCGCGTCCTTTGTGATCATTGCTAGCCGGCCGTCCTGCTCCGGCTGCATTTGAGGTATTCGATCCCGCAGCCAACTGACGAGCATACTCCTCATCAATTGCCACCTGTGGTTCGGGGCCACCAGACTTGAGTCGATCAACAAGTATTTGAGGGTCTTTGTCTCCGTGTTGCAAGATCAATTCCACTACGTTTTCCATGTGTCCATTTTCGTGGCGAAGGACTGCGTCTAAGGTTTTCCTCGTCCAGGGTTCGGCAAACATTGCCTGGAGAGTTGCAAGCGCTTCTTCATAAGTGATTGCCATTCTGTTATTCTTGTGATTCTAGGTATTCGTGTTTCTTTGCTTCGATCACTGCGCTATTCAATGACCTCGGCAATGATGAGAGATTTTTTAAAAAACCACGAACAAATCATTGAAGAAACAACAATTTCGCAGGATTAATTCGAAATTGCTTACAGTACTACTACGTACGCAGGAGCGCTATTGGTCTGTCTGTTCTCCCAACTCAGCCGGCAGATGGGAAGCGCGCCAAAGAGAAAGACAGAATATTTTTTGTTGTTGCTCCTATTTGATTCGTTTCAAATACATCAGCCACATACATCATGATGTTGTCTTTAGCACAGCGGACCTTACAGATATTTTCATCTTCTACGCGGCAGAGTTCCCGATTCGCAAACAAACTGCCGGTCGCCTTTGAGCGTTTCAATGAGACTGCTCGTGCTTCGGCGCCCTTGAAAAGTCGACTCTCTTTCTCGTCTGGTGCGCAAACACTCCCACCGGATGATCCGCAAGCTCAATTCAAACCCACGCCGCCCACCGAACTCAATATGGAAATGGCAAAGGGTATTCAAACGGCCAATCATTTGATTCTCAAATATGGAGTTGGTAGACAGCGTCTCGAGCTCTTGTCGAAAGAATCCGACAGCACCACGCCTTTGGTTGTCAAGTGGCAACGAATGATGGAAATTTATTTAGGCGCCCAGCTTCATGTTGTAGCCGCACTGGGATACCAGACAGACGAACAAGGGATCATGATGTACACGCAACAGCTTGCTCAATTCGTTGGTACAAAATGTGATCCGGAAATACAAGAGGAATTTCGGGCAAAGGGTAGAGATACCTGGAGAGAAATGTTAGCTACTGCCTTCGATTTGGACAGGGATATGATTGCCGAAAAATACGGGAACGAACTCTCCATTGTAGATGCAAGAAATATAGTCCACAAGGTAGCATCGGCATTGATCGAACCAGCAATTCTGGAGGAGGTCTCTACACGAGTAAGTTGTTGCTTTATTGCGGTATTCGATTTCGTTGTATTATATGAAGTTGGGATCTGATCTTTATGAACTCGTATCCAATTGTGGAACTAAACAAAAAAATTCATAGGTAGGTCAACTTCCACCACAATCCGACCCACAGATTGAAATGGGTATGAAGCACTCGATTATCCAAGATGTTGTTGTTAACAATGTATATCTAGGCGGGGAGACTCCGTTGACGGAGGAGCTTGGTTTTGGATCCGGCCCAAAAGGTGCGTTAGAATTTATTTAAGAGCTCGATTCACTTATCGTCATTTTATGGATAACATTTCTCACAACAACTTGTGGCCATTGGATATCATTATAACTCACAGGTTACGCACTGATGCAATATGTCATGGCATATCATGAGAGTGACCCCCTGTGCATGCAATACACGAGTAGCTCAATGTCGAAAATCTGGAAGGCCGCCGGTTTGGATCTCGGCGATTCAAACCCAGCAGCTGCAAAACTCCCGATGTCTGGTCCATAGGCGACGTGACAGGGGGGACATAGCACGCCATCAAAACGCCAAAAAAAAGCAGATGGCAGCAGATTCCAAACCTGCTTTTTGCAGGAGTGTACCATGTCCGGAGTAGTAGTAAGAGACGGAGTACGAGCTCCAAATTAAACACCCTTTATAAATCCCAAATAGCTCCAAACTCTAACTAGCAATCGCCCAGTGCATCATAGATCTTTAAAGAGGGCTCCCGCCATTGTGGTTGCAAAGAGCATCTCTTTGAACAGCTATCAAATTCCCTCTAAAGGTTTGGACTTCACAAATCTAATTGGTAAGGATTCAAAACAAGGACTGCTCACCACCCACACCAGCCCTGCCCCACTAGGGCACTCATGGCCAGGCTTGACCAGCACTGGGCCACATTGCACCCCCAAGCATGCATGGGAGGATGATTTGGTGGCTTGCGCATTGGACTTAGAGGTGCCGCAGATACTCAGGTCAATTGGTATAGCGCCGCACATGACATCCCCATTTGTTTGATGGTTACAATATTGTTAGTGCCTACTAGTTTGTGTTACTAGTCTTGGAGAAACTATGGGTCTACTTTAGTCCTTATGCCCCCAGTAAAAGATCTTGTGAGTTGCGGCCACTTGACGGCAAATTACCGCACTTGAACGGTAGCAAGAAAATCAGAACTCCTTATATCAAATACGGAGTATAACATACGAATAAGAAGTTCACAAGAGCAATCGGGATCTCCGAAATCAAACTATCGCGTAACCGTTGATCAAAAATGGCGAATATTAAAGAAGAGGCAACAGTAGCACTTCAGGAAGGAAAGAAATACGTTGCTGGAACAATTATCGCCGTCGACCTGTACGCAAACGGAAACTTCTTCGAGGCCCTACTGCAACATTACCGTACCGATAGACGAGCCAAAGATGAAGTCTGGGCATACATGAAGTATCTCGATGACAAAGAAACAAAGGGATGGGTTGATTTAAACGCCACCAAAACTGTGGAATTGAACGAAGAAAATATACTCACCGAGGAAGGCGCTGCCGAACAAGACCTAACCGACGAGAGGGGATTTTTGGGTCGCCGTCTCACTGTGAAATGGGTCGACGACGCTCGGTACACTGGAACTATCACCAAGATTATGAAAGACAATAAAAATTTCGTTTTTATTACCTATGACAATGGAGACAAGTGTTGGTACAACTTGTCACCAGCCACGGAAGAGCCGTCTCAATATGAAGAGACCCAAAACACTGCGAACAGCAAAAGTCGAAAGACTACGTCAAAAAAGGTGAAGAAGGAAAAGGAAGACGACGACAAAGATTCCAATCCTGAAATCGAAAAGTTCAAGAAGGCAAGGAAGGATTTGGAAAAAAAATATCCTGTTGGCTGCACAATCGCCGTCGATATTTATCGCGATGAGCATTATCACGACGCGAAAGTTACCAAGTATCTGGCTACCCCCACGAAAAAACAAATGGAGAAAGGAGAACAATGGGTACACATCCAATTCTTAGACAATTCAAGATCGAAACAATGGATTGACTTGAACTACATCAACGTTATCAGAATGACACCCGAAAATACGCTTCGATTAAGTGAAATCAAACCAACAGACGAGAAGGGGTTCTTAGGTAAGCGCCTCATTATAGAATGGCCTGATGGTAATAAGTATCGGGGAGTTGCGACAAAGAGTGCCAGAGATAATAAGCACTTTGTGTATGTCGAATATGATGATGGCGACGAATGCTGGTGTGATCTTCAGCTCGAAAGTGAATGGAATTTTGACGACGAGGAACGCGATGTCGAAGATGACGCAGAAATCGTTGATGACACAAACAGTAGCGATGAAAGTGTCGATGTGGGCTCTAAGCGGAAGAGAAACTCTCAAAAATTAGGGTAAATTGACACAAAGAAAGTAAAGTAGGCGCTTGAAAGTTTACACACAGATTCAAAATGGATATTCTAAGCGAATGTAAGGCATTCGAACTCATGCTTGATTGTTGGCGAAGAAATTAAAATTGATAAAGAGTCACGATTGTTCAATCTCACCTTAGCTGCATTGAAATAATAAGAAAATGAAATTAACCAAGTTTTAGTTCTACAGATGCACTTCTGTATAGCGTTCAATCCAAGGAATTACTTTGATTGAAATACATGGATTAATAAAATGAGCGTTTAGTTGGGGCATATTCAACTTGGGGACCCTCGAACTAACCCCAAAACTCAAAATGATTGATTGGGCCCTTGTAATCGTAAAGAGAAAATTAAAGACATAATCCATCATCAGTGTCTTTCTGACAATCTCTGAAAACGGACCAAAAGTCATAATCAATAGACCCAGTAAATATTTTTCGTCGAAAATCCCATTTGCAGTATTTTCATTTCATCTCCCGTCACATCAGCAAATATTTGCTTTTCTCGCAGACAAGTCCTTCCAGAGTTTATAAACAACTGTGCTATCTTACCTAATCGTTTACAGCAACTTGAGTAAAGTAAACTCTGTTGAACTCTGTTCGCTCCTTTCTGTTGTCAATCCGAATACTCAAAACTCGGGTTAGTGGTCGTGCGAGGGTCAACACCAATCCTTGAATCTCCGGAACTGAAAGAGAAAAACATCTAAAGTCCTTTTTATTGTGAATTGGCGGCGGAAGAAGTGATAGATAAAGGGATGGGGAAGTCAAGAGGCTCGGAGCTATCTGCCAGGCCCACGTTCGAATTCGATATTGACTTCGAAGAAAAGAGCCCTGACTTGCACAAAATTTACGACAGTGATGATAAGTCTATCTCAAGCAGTGCGAGTAAAAAGATTATGAAAAAAGTCAAAAATCTCCTGAATAGAAGCACGGATAAAGACAAATCCCTCTCGCCAGAATCAAGACCAGAAATTAGAAAAAAGAAAGGGTTCACGCCCCCGCCTGCCAATACCGACTTTGTGGATGCAGGGCCAGATGATCGATCAGTAAAAACTGGGAAAACGAAGAAGAAGAAGAAAAAGAAACAATCTCAATCAGTTCCAATGGAAATTGGTGATAGAAAAGCAGGTATTTCCGATGATGACTTGTCTGTGAGCAAAAGAACAAGGAAAAAGAAGAAGAAAAAGACGAGAAGTGGCGACGATGACGACAAAAGCGTCGGATCGGTTCGTTCTACGCGTTCTAGTCGCTCGAAAATGAAAAAATCTAGAAGTAGATCGAAATCTGCTAGAGATGTTCTTGAAATGAATCTTGAAGTAGATAATTCTCGACGAATGAATGAAATGGAAATTGAGAATGCGGCTCTATTGGAAGAAACTGCCACCATACGGAGACAACTCAACGAAGCCAAACAGGCACTGAGAAAAGCGCAGGCAGATAATCCACCACAGGCTAATTTTGACCAGATTAGAGAGTTAGAAATAGCTCAAAATGAGGCACGAGAGCTAAAGGTAGAACTCGAAGAGTACGAAGATGCAGTCATTGAAAAAGATGAACTGATTCAAAAGTTGACCGAGGCTGTTGATGCACAGCTTGACAAAGTCGAATTACTTGAAGTCAAGTTGGTCAGAGCAGAAGATGAATTTTGCAAAATGGAAGAAGAAATGAAAGATATGGAAGACGTCATTGAAAATTTGAAAAGTGAATCGCCTGGTGAGATAAACCACAGCAACGGCAACCATAGCAAAGTTACCAGCAACGACGAGGAGATTTTAGAACACTTGCAGAAACGAGAAGATGAAATTAATAAAAGAGAGCACGATTTGCAAAAAAGGGAATCATTGATGAAAGAGCAAGATGATCAACTGAAGAGGAAACGGAGCGCGCTGCTAAAACCTCAAAGATCTTTAGACAACCTTTATAAACAGACGCGAGATACGCCAAATGATGTCGATGAATTGAAGGCCAAGGTGATGCAGTTAGAAGCCGAAAATAATGATCTTTCGGAAGAAGTTGAATGCCTTCGTAAGCATTATGAAAAAAAGCCAGAGTATCAATCTGACGAAGAGGTTGTGTCGTTACAAGGTGGCTCGGACCACGAGAATGAAACATTGCTTCAAGAATTGGATGATTTGAAGTATGAAAACAATTCGTTGACAAGAGATATTGATTCGATGCAAAATAGGTATGATAAAAAAATTGCTGATTCAAAACTAGAGAACGAAATATTGCGACGAGAGCTTGATGATTTCAAGGAGCGAAAGAATTCTGAAAATGAATTTTTGCGACAGCAAATTGAAGAGCTCAAGAAGCAAAAGACTCATGTAGAGGCTACTTCTCGACAAATGAGACGAATGGAAAGTATGAGGATGTTAGAATCAGAAAGCAATGAAAATCCCGTTATTGAAGAAGATAATGAATTTGGATTGGAGGTCGAGGTTGAGATCGCGGAGCTCCGTGAAAAAATTGCGGATCAAGAAGAGCAATCAAGAAAGTTAAAGCAAGAAATCTCTGCGCATGTAACTGAAAATGACCATCTGAAACAAGAATTGCAGGAACGCGAACTGGAATTTAAAGATATGGAGACACAACTTTCGAAATCAAAAGAGTCGTCGTCCGAGAAAATGAAACAAAAGGATGAAACAATCACCTTCATGCAGAATACAATGATGCAAATAATGAAAGAAAAACAGGAGCTCGACGCAAAATTGCGCGGCAGTAACTTAGATAACATGCAAAAAGAGTTGATGAATAGGCGTGCTGGTGATGAGGCAGAAAAGGCGAAACTGGAGGCCATAAATGATGAATTACGAAAGTTAGACGATGAAAACCGTCGATTAGAAATTGAACTAAACCAGTTCAAGTATAATAGCTCATTGGAGCTAAAAGAAAAGGAGAGCGCACTGTTGGAACTTCAAGAAGAGCTTCGCGATGTAAAGTGGGAACTGGGTGCTCGAGAGAAAGGAGCTGATTATGTAACTTTACTAAAAGATAGGAAGGAGCGAAAGAATCAGTTGAACCAAGCTAGGAAAGAGTTGAAGGAGGCTGAGGAAAAGATTATGGAGCTTGAACTACAAAGGACAGAAATGCTGTCCAACAAAAAAGATCTTGAGAAAGAAATTGAAACGCATAACAAAAGAGATGCTGGTGGTGACATTGGTGAACAAGTTTCGGGTTTGAAACGTCAAATAAAGAGTTTGAAGCAGCACAATGCATCCTTGGAACGAAAGGTTGAGACTGAGTCAAGAGAATTTAAAGACAAATTAGAACAAAAAGACGCAAAGATTCGCATTCTCAACTATGAAGTTGATAAGCTTAAAAATCCGGCACCAAATGCAGCTCAGAATGCCATAAGAGGAGCAGTCTCAGGAGTAATGACCAGGTTTGGTAGAAGAAGTATGATCGAGGGCAATGGTGCCAACGCAAATACTGAGCCGGCTACTACAGAAGATGAGGAAGTGAAACAAACAACCGAAAACCAAGGAAATGCTTCACCCGGAAACCTCTGGAAGGCCAGGTTTGGTAGACGAAGTATGATCGAGGGCAAAGGTCCCGACGCAATTACCGAGCCGGCTACTACGGAAGACGAGGAAGTGAAACAGACAACCGATGGCATAGGAAATGCTTCACCCGGAAACCTCTGGAATCGTTTCGGTGCTCGATAGGCCTTTAAAATTATGATGAGTGATTATAAATATTATCTGATGTTATGTAATAGTGGCTTGAAACTTTTAGTTAAGATTGTGTTTATTAGAATGAAAATTAAATTGATTTTAAACTCCAATTGTTGGAATTATAGCGTTCGCGTCTTGTTTTTGCTTAGCACATTCGCTGCCATCACTATCCTGCATGGCTCACGCAGACCAGTGCTTCATTCAATTCTTACTGTCAAAGGCTTTTTCTCTGTCGTTCGATCCCCTCAAATACAGGTAAACCTTGTAGATTTGATATTGGCAGTTTCAAACGCATTTTGAGCGTTTGAGCGTTGTTAATGTGTCAGACGGCATTGAATTCATTAGTTTGGTATACGGTCGATACTCGTAAACGTTTCTCTGGAACACATTGTGTGGTCTTTTTTTGAGATTTTTCCTAAACAGCCTTTCATAAAGTTTAAAATCCTCTTTTCCGTCGAGACGCTAATTGTGGTAACATTGGCTCACTACTAGCATTTTTGTTGGCTGTAAGCTTCTTCGTGAACAGCCCTTCCTCTTCCAAAATGAATGCGATTTGCCATGCGGGAGGAAGATACCTTGTTCTCGAATGCGCATTTTGGCACGCTCCGTGCCTGTAAGCAAGCATGACCTCTCTTCGAGTTGCGGCATCCATGCGAAGTCCCGTATGCTCTTCGAACCAACTATTGAAGACTTCTTCTGTCAGCCATGTCCTAGCTTTGTTTTCTTTCCCGCCTGATTTGGTTATTCTCTCGAATGCTTCCCGTATTCGTTGAAACTGATCGCCTGTATCTTTTCCCGACGTATCAGGATGATAGCGCATTGCAAGTTGTAGAAATGCTGTTCTCACTACATCCGCACAAGAGTCCCGAGGAATCCCCATCACGTCGAAGGGGTTTGTTGACGTAGAGAGCGAGGATTTGCATCGTACATGCTGTCCAAGGAAGATTGACCCGCTTCGCAACTCTCTCGGCCGATGAGACAAAATATGACGAAACATTGTATTCACGCTCCCTCTGCTCATTGGATTCATCTTTTGGATCAAGAATTCTCAGACTTGTGTGACGAAACACTACAATATCTCGTTCCAAAAAGGTCCCGTAAGACGTCTTGGTAAATAACAGACGACGAAGAACAACATTTGATTCTCTTGACAACGAGTTATCTGCAGCAGGAGAGACGAAAAAATTCGCCTTCGACGGAAACACGTTGAATACTCGGGCTTTCCAGATTTGTTGCGTGTCGCACTCATGTGAATCTATTCAAATCAGTCATGATACAGTACGTACTTTGCTGAATCAACGAATCACGGTTGGTGAAACTCGACTCCTGGGAATGAAGTCTGTACGTCGTATGCTGCCAAGCAAATTCTGCTCATCTTCTGGAAGTTGGTTCATTCCTTCCCCTTGGTTTGATGGAATTTC
>Ga0115013_10001018_pt1 | contig 16531 bp, 15 predicted proteins | sample SouAtlMetagenome_2_FD_88686 | JGI IMG/M metagenome (GOLD analysis project Ga0115013, IMG submission 88686) | Marine eukaryotic phytoplankton communities from Atlantic Ocean - South Atlantic ANT15 Metagenome | ecosystem: Environmental > Aquatic > Marine > Oceanic | place: South Atlantic Ocean...
ACCAGCTTCCACTTTTCCAACGAGGTCAGCACCTACATCCGCTGCTTTGGTGTAGATTCCACCACCCACACGAGCAAACAGTGCGATTGACTCTGCACCGAGTGAAAATCCTGCTAGGGATTCTAGAACAATGGTCATGTTTGTATAAAAATCTGAGCCGACGATAAACTGTCCTACCAAAAACAAAAACCAAAGAGCAAGACCAAAAACGGCTAAGCCAGCTACACCCAGGCCCATGACTATACCTCCACCAAAGGACACTTTCAGCGCTTTAGGCAAACTTGTTTTTGCGGCTTCAGCTGTGCGGGCATTGGCTTCGGTAGCAATTCGCATTCCAATGTTTCCTGCCAAAGCTGAAAAAATCGCCCCGACGACAAATGCTGGCACAATCAACCAACTTGTCGTTTCAACCATAGTCGATATGCCATAAAGTGCTCCTGAGGCAATAATCACAAAAATCAATAACAAACGATATTCTGCGTTTAAAAATGCGAGCGCACCTTCTTTTATGCTTTTCGAAATAGACTGCATTTTGTCTGTGCCTGCTGGCTGTTTTCGTACCCAAACAGATTGGATATACATGACAATGAGTCCTACAATTGCTAATAGAATAGGGGTGTATTGAATAAAATTTTCCATATTGGTTTTCAGTTGGAATTGAATTAAAGCATCACCTTTTTGATTGCACGAATCACATCATCCCGATTGGGTAGCCATTCGGCTAATAAGACGGGAGAGTACGGCGCAGGTGTATCTGCTGTGTTGATTTTAATAATTGGCGCATCGAGGTAATCAAAGATTTGACTTTGTACTTGATATGTGATTTCAGTGGAAATATTGCCAAAAGGCCAAGACTCCTCAAGGATTACCAATCGATTTGTTTTCTTTACAGATTCAAGGATGGTATTGATGTCAAGTGGGCGGATTGTACGCAGGTCAATCAACTCAACGGAAATGTTTTCTTTTTCGAGCATTTCCGCAGCAGCAGTGGCTTCTTTAATAATTTTACCAAAAGAAACGAGCGTGACATCTGTTCCTGTTCGTGTGATGCTTGCAACACCAATGGGAAGTACATATTCTCCGTCGGGAACTTCTCCTTTATCACCATACATTTGTTCGGATTCCATAAAAATCACTGGATCTTCATCACGAATAGCAGCTTTGAGTAAGCCTTTTGCATCATAGGGATTAGACGGTACAATTACTTTTAGCCCAGGGCAATTTGCGTACCAACTCTCAAATGCTTGAGAGTGTGTCGCTGCAAGTTGTCCCGCAGAAGCAGTTGGTCCTCGGAAAACAATGGGACAAGGAAACTGACCTCCTGACATCTGACGAATTTTTGCTGCGTTATTGATAATTTGATCAATCCCAACTAAAGCAAAATTAAAGGTCATAAACTCGATAATCGGACGATTCCCCGTCATGGTCGAACCAACCCCTATTCCAGCAAAACCAAGTTCGGAAATCGGTGTGTCAATCACACGCTTTTCACCAAACTCATCTAACATGCCTTTGGAAGCTTTGTAAGCACCGTTGTATTCGGCTACCTCCTCACCCATCAGATATATGTTTTCGTCACGACGCATTTCTTCTGACATCGCTTCACATATTGCTTCTCTGAACTGGATTGTTCTCATGCTTTTTTTTGATTGCGCAAAAATAGCAATATTTACAAGAATGAACCAACTTAATTTAACTTGAATAAATTATTATGCATGCATAATAATTTCAATTATTTTTCTATCTTTGTTTTATATCTGTAAATCATGAAAATCTTAATCTGCATCAGTTGTGTACCAGACACAACATCAAAAATTAATTTTAAAAACAACAATACCGTCTTTAACGAGCAGGGTGTTCAGTTTGTGATTAATCCAAATGATGAATTTGGACTGACTCGCGCCATTTGGTTTAAAGAAAAGGTTGGAGCCACTGTTGATGTTTTGCATGTGGGCGAAGCTAGTGCCGATCCTACCCTTAGAAAAGCACTTGCCATTGGCGCCGACAAAGCCATTCGAATCGATACGCCTGCTAAAGATGCTTTTGTCGTTGCCGATCAAATTTCAAACTACATCCAGGTAAACCCTTATGACTTGATCATCGCTGGGCGAGAATCTATCGATTACAATGGTTCTATGGTTCCAGGGATGATTGCAGCCAAGTGTGATTTGGCTTTTGTCAATACTTGTGTCAAACTAGAAATCGATGGTTCAACTGCTTCTGCCACTCGAGAAATGGATGGAGGTATGGAGGTTCTCCATGTTGAACTCCCGCTGATCATTGGGAGTCAAAAAGGACTTGTAGAGGAAACCGACCTCCGCATTCCGAACATGAGAGGAATCATGCAAGCAAGGCAAAAACCTCTTGCGGTTGTCCCTGCCACAGAATCAACCCCCAAAACAGCGATAAGCAGTTTTGAAAAACCAGCCCCAAAAACAGCGGTCAAACTGATCTCTGCCGACGACATCGACCAACTCATCGACCTATTACAAAACGAAGCTAAAGTATTATAAACCATGTCTATTCTTCTATTTGCCGAATCCCAACAAGGGAAGCTCAAAAAGGGTTCTGCAGAACTCTGTTCTTATGGTTTTGCTCTTGCCCAACAACAAAATACTTCACTCACCATTGTCACAATCAATTGTGAAAATGTTGATCAACTCACCCAATATGGTGCATCAAAATTGATCAACCTCAATGTAAATGTCGACTATTTTGAGGCTCACGCATATGCTTCTGCATTGGCTGAAATTGCCATGGCCGAACAGGCAAATATTATCGTGATCAGTAGTAGTGCTGACGCCAAGTACATGGGTGGTGTTTTGGCTGGCAAACTGCAAGCTGGCTATATTACCAATGTCGTAGAATTGCCAAGTACCAGCGAGCCCTTAACGGTAAAACACGCTGTGTTTAGCAACAAAGCATTTGCCTATACAGTACTTGAGGGAAAAGTGAATATTATCGGTTTGGCCAACAATGTTCATGAGGAAACGACTCATAGCAAATCGACTGATGTACTCCAGCAAGATGCACATATGGATATCAAATGCATACAATCGGGTATAGAACAAAGCCAGGGAAAGGCAACCATAGCCGATGCCGATGTCGTTGTTTCTGGTGGACGTGGGCTAAAAGGACCTGAAAACTGGGGCCTGATTGAAGATCTTGCCGATGTGCTAGGCGCTGCAACTGCCTGTTCAAAACCCGTTTCTGATATGGGTTGGCGTCCACATAGTGAGCACGTTGGGCAAACTGGAAAACCCGTGGCAACTAACCTGTATATTGCTGTTGGGATTTCGGGTGCCATTCAGCATTTAGCAGGTGTGAATGCATCTAAAGTAAAAGTGGTAATTAACACAGATCCAGAAGCTCCTTTTTTCAAGGCAGCCGATTATGGAATTGTGGGTGATGCCTTTGAAGTCCTACCAAAATTGACAGAAAAACTAAAAGCCAGAACCTAGACGAGGTTTAATCGCCTTTTTTCCATAAATTCGTTAAAATTGTTATTCAATTTATAATGAGTTTCATCAAACTTTTGGTCAACAGAATATCCTACAGTCAAAACCAAAGTGGCGCCTATGCGCTAATACTTGACGAAGTGGATGGTGTGCGCAAACTTCCCGTCATTATCGGAGAGTTTGAAGCCCAATCTATTGCTGTAGCACTAGACGACGACATCCAACTTCAACGCCCATTTACACACGATTTGTTTCGCAATTTTTCTGTGCGATTTGAAATTCGTATTAAACGGGTCATCATCCAAAAACTTGTTGACGGCGTGTTCTATTCTAGCTTAATTTGTGAACGTGATCAGATTGAAGAAATCATCGATTCTCGTACTTCCGATGCTATCTCACTAGCTTTGCGTTTTCATGCGCCTATTTTTGCCCACGAAAATGTTCTTGAAAAAGCAGCAGTCGTTATCGACGATGAAAGCTTAGACAAACAAACAAAAGAAACGGACGATATTCAACACTTAAGCGTAGATGAACTGCAAGCACGTATTCAGAAAGCTATCAAAAGAGAGGAATATGAGCTCGCTGTTAAACTGCGTGACGAAATCGCCAAGCGTGAATCTGACTCTTAAAACTAACCTTTGATATTAGCAAGCATTCAAACTGAAATTATTCCCAACGCTGGATTGGGACTACAAAGTATTTTACGTGGCCTCCTCGGCCTTTTCGTTCTATTGGCTATCGCCGTTGCTTGTAGTGCAGACCGGAAAAATATTGCGTGGAAAACTGTTGGAATCGGATTATTGATTCAATTAATGCTCGCAATTGGCATTTTGCGAGTTGGATGGATTCAAAGTATTTTCGAAGCCATGGGTAAGCTCTTTGTCAGCATACTCGATTTTACCAATGCCGGAAGTATTTTCCTCTTTGGAGATTTGATGAACGTCGACTCGTATGGCTTTATTTTCGTTTTTCAGATTTTGCCCACCATTGTCTTTTTTGCTGCCTTGACTTCCCTTCTCTTCTACTTGGGAGTGATTCAGGTTGTCGTTAAATTCCTTGCACTTGCCCTGACAAAAGTTCTCAAGATTTCTGGAGCCGAAAGCCTGTCTGTTATCGGGAATATCTTCCTAGGCCAAACCGAAGCGCCCCTGATGATTAAGGCCTATTTAGAGCGAATGAACAAGTCTGAAGTCTTACTGGTTATGATTGGTGGAATGGCAACTGTAGCTGGGGGCGTCCTTGCCGCATACATTGGTTTTTTGGGAGGAAATGATCCCGTGATGCGTTTAGAGTTTGCCAAACACTTGTTGGCTGCCTCTGTCATGGCTGCGCCAGGTGCAATCGTGATTGCTAAAATTCTATACCCGCAAACCGAACCGATAAAAAACGAAGTCAGCGTATCACTTGATAATATTGGATCCAACGCCCTAGATGCGATTTCCAATGGAACTGTAGAAGGAATCAAACTCGCCACAACGATTGGTGGTATGTTACTCGTTTTTGTAGCGTTGATTGCCATGTGTAATGGAATATTGGGTTGGGTTGGTGATTGGTCGACTCTCAATGATTGGTTTGCTGCCAATACAATCTATGAAGGCTTTTCTTTAGAAGCCATACTCGGACTCATTTTTGCACCATTAATGTGGATCATGGGAGTTCCCACCCCAGACATTATGCCAATGGGACAGCTACTCGGCATTAAGCTTGCCGCGAGCGAATTTGTTGGGTATATCCAACTTGCAGAACTCAAAGACCCTGTCAATATTATTCATCTACAATATCAAAAATCGATTATCATGGCGACCTATATGCTCTGTGGATTTGCCAACTTTGCCTCGATCGGAATCCAAATTGGCGGGATTGGATCTCTCGCACCAGGTCAGCGCAAAGTGCTTTCTCGGTTTGGTGTTCGTGCGCTTATCGGTGGAACCTTGGCCTCATTGATCTCCACAGTAATTGCTGGAGCCATCATTGGCTAATTCGGTGGATAACCCTGTGAAAAAAAGTAAATTGCAGATGAGAATCTGTCACAAAAGCACACTATTTTTATCAAAACTTTTGGGATGAAACAATACTTAGATTTGGTTCGCCATGTTCTTGATCACGGCGTCGAAAAGTCAGACCGGACAGGAACGGGGACAAAAAGTGTTTTTGGATATCAAATGCGATTTGAACTCAGTGAGGGCTTTCCCATGGTTACCACAAAAAAACTCCATCTCAAATCGATCATTTATGAACTTCTTTGGTTCCTCAAAGGCGACACCAATATTGGTTATCTCAATGAAAATGGCGTTCGAATCTGGAACGAATGGGCAGATGAAAATGGGGATTTAGGTCCTGTGTATGGACACCAGTGGCGCAATTGGAACAGTGAAAATATTGACCAAATTAAAGACATTATCCAAACTCTTAAACACAACCCAGATAGTCGAAGAATGCTCGTATCGGCATGGAATCCCAGTGTGATGCCTGAACCTTCCAAGCCCTTTGCGGAAAATGTGGCCAACGGAAAAGCTGCTTTACCGCCATGCCATGCTTTTTTCCAATTTTATGTTGCAGATGGCAAGCTTTCTTGTCAGCTCTACCAGCGGAGTGCCGATATTTTTTTAGGTGTCCCTTTCAATATCGCATCTTACGCACTGTTTACCCACATGATGGCGCAGGCATGTGGCTATCAACCGGGAGACTTTATTCACACCTTTGGAGATGCTCATATATATACTAACCACATGGAACAAATCGAGTTGCAGCTCAGTCGGGAACCAAAGACACTTCCCACGCTCAAAATCAATCCAAATAAAACAGATCTTTTTGAATTTGAGTTCTCCGATTTTACCATCGAAAATTATGATCCACACCCACATATCAAAGGGGCTGTAGCTGTTTAATTTTAGGTTGTAAAGCCCTATGTTTGCACTTGAAACAACTGTATGATTTTTCGACGAAAAAATAAAACCTCCATAGATGATCGACAAATTGATCTAGTCGATTATGCGCGTGCTCGTATTCGTCAGAAAAAGCGATTGTACTTTCACTTTGTCGCTTTTTTATTTGTTTCTCTTGTCATGGTCATTCTCAATATCGGGCTTGGCTATGGTGCCCAGATTCAGCCATTCGGATTCCCATGGGTATTGAGTGCAGCATTACTTTGGGCTCTTTTTTTGCTTTTACATCTTTTTCAGGTCTATATCACCAGACGATTTATGAATCCTGCGTGGGAAAAAGAGCAGATCAAAACCCTTGTTGGCTTGCAAGAGGCACGTATCGAAAAAATCAAGCGTAAACTCGATAAGGAAGCAAGTCTTCAAGCTGGTGCAGAATGGCATAAAGAGGAAAACAAAAAGCCCAAACAGCGAATTACGATTATTGCAGCTGCAGCATCAAATCATGCCCTTGGAAAAGACAACAAACTCATTTGGCATCTCTCCAAGGATTTACAGCACTTTAAAACATTGACCAATGGTCATGCGGTCATCATGGGACGAAAGACTTTTGAATCTATGCCGAGGGCATTGCCAAACCGAACCAACATTGTGATCACTCGGCAATCAGACTATCAAGCAGAAAATATAACAGTGACTTCTTCATTATCCGAAGCGCTTACCATGGCCAAAGACGACCCTAGGCCGTTTATTATCGGGGGAGGTGAAATCTATAAAGAGGCGATGAGTATTGCGGATGAAATCGAATTCACACGTGTGCATACTGACTTTGATGCAGATACCTTTTTTCCTGAAATCAATTCCCACCAGTGGAAAGAAGTTTGGCGAGAAGAGCATACTGCAGACGAAAAACACGCACACGCTTTTACTTTTTTACGGTATCAAAAAATATAATATGAATGCTTTTGTATTTCCCGGGCAAGGATCTCAGTTTCAAGGGATGGGTAAAGACCTTGCAGATCAACATCAACAAGCAGGCGATTTGTTTGCGCAAGCCAATGATATTTTAGGGTTTTCTCTTACTGACATCATGTTTAGTGGCAGCGCAGAAGACCTCCGTCAAACTCGTGTGACCCAACCTGCCATTTTTGTTCATTCCATGGCCATTCGAGCCGTATTGGGGGATGGCTTTTCGCCACAAATGGTGGCTGGTCACTCTCTTGGTGAATTTTCAGCACTGACTGCCATTGGCGCTTTGACTTTTGCCGATGGCTTACAACTTGTTGCGCAGCGAGCTCAGGCCATGCAAGACGCTTGCAACCAAAGTCAAGGGACTATGGCTGCCGTTCTCGCTCTTGCTGATGAGGTTGTGGAAGACGTTTGTGCAAGTATTGATGGGATCGTTGTAGCAGCCAACTACAATTGCCCAGGGCAATTGGTGATTTCAGGAGAAGTCCCCGCTGTAGAAGCGGCCTGCGAACAACTCAAAGAAAAAGGAGCCAAACGTGCATTGCTCCTCCCTGTTGGAGGTGCTTTTCATTCACCGCTTATGGAACCCGCACGAGAACAGCTAGCAGATGCAATCCGTCAAACTCCATTTGCCATGCCCAGTTGCCCAATCTATCAAAACGTTGCGGCGCAACCGACGCAAGACACCGAAGTCATCAAAGAAAATCTCATCGCTCAGCTCACTGGCCCAGTCCGATGGACACAAACCATTCGAGCAATGCGTGATAAGGGAGCAACTCATTTTGTAGAATGTGGCCCTGGAAAAGTCCTTCAAGGCCTTGTTCGTAAAATTGATAGCGAAGCCCAAGTTCAAGCTGCCCTTGGCTAAAGAAATGGGCTAATCATACCATTGAACCTTTTCACGCCAATCGCCCGGTTCTCTTGTAGGAATTGACCCTTCGAAAGTACCCAAATAAAATAGTCCTAAGCAGGTCTCTCCTTCTTCCATCGAGATAAAATCTCCGATTTGATCGACGTATGCTGGCGTACTCCAATACCCTCCTAGACCAAGTTCTGTTGCCCGAAGCCATAGGTTTTGAACCGCCATAGCAGTGGCTGCAATTTCCTCCCATTCGGGTACACTCTCTTTTTCATCTCGTTTCATGCATATCAAAACAACTGCATCTGATAGTTTAATTTTGTCCGCGATAGCTTGGGTTTTCCGTTTTGAAAACTTCGGTGTAGTATTCGTATAAGCATCGACCAAAAATCTTCCCAAGCCTGTTTTCTTTTCCCCTCGAAATACTTTAAATCGCCATGGCTCTGTACGCCGATGGGTAGGCGCCCAATTGGCTGATTCAAAGAGTTCGTGTAGTTGGGAATCTGTTACCCCTTTACCAGAAAACTGAATGGGAAATATAGAGCGTCGATTTGCGATGATTGTTTTCATATTGCAAAATACAAAACGACAAGGACACAACGAGCTGGATTGTTCTAAATTCTGGAGGCTGACCTCCTACCTTTTTATCCCAAAAAGTCGAGGACTGTCCGACAAATTGTTTGAATTTGCTCTTCATCCAATTCGGAGTGCATCGGAAGGGATACGACCTCTTTGACCAGTTGATTGGTCACTGCAAAATTAGCTTCATCGTATTTATCGCTTTGATAGGCCTTTTGCGCATGCAGCGGAATCGGATAATACACCCCACATGGAATGCCTTGATTTTGCAGATGCTGCACGAGAGCATCTCGGTCAAAACCAATCAGTCGAATGGTATATTGATGAAAAACGTGTGAGTCGCAATTGCGAATCACTTTGGGAGTAATGATATTGTCATGGTCTGAAAGCAACTGTGAATAGCGTATCGCCGCCCACTTTCTTCGCTCGTTGTAATAGTCGAGGAGTTTGAGCTTTTCGTTTAGCACCACTGCCTGCAAACTGTCCAAACGTGAGTTGACACCAACCACATCGTGGTGATAGCGTTCATACATCCCGTGGTTTACAATTCCTCTTAAGGTATGAGCAAGATCGTCGTCATTGGTAAAAATCGCACCGCCATCCCCATAACAACCGAGGTTTTTGGAGGGAAAAAAAGAGGTCGAACCCACATGACCAATCCCGCCTGTTTTGGTTGTATTCCCATTTGCATCTGTATGCGTTGCGCCAATGCCTTGGGCATTGTCTTCGATTACATAGAGATTGTGTTTTTCGGCGATTGCCATTATGGCATCCATATCCGCAACTTGACCAAACAGATGAACGGGTACAATGGCTTTTGTTTTGGGCGTAATTGCTCGTTCGATGGCCTTTGTGTCAATATTAAAAGAGTTGGGATCGACGTCAACTAAAACTGGCGTTAGTCCGAGTAAAGCAATCACCTCAACAGTAGCTGCAAAAGTGAAGTCTGCCGTAATCACCTCATCGCCTGGCTCTAATCCCAGACCCATCATAGCAACTTGTAAAGCATCGGTTCCGTTGGCACAAGGAATGACATGCTTTACTCCGAGGTAGGACTCCAAATTGGATTGAAATGACTTGACTGCTGGCCCGTTGATAAACTGTGCGCTTGACAACACTTCCTCCATCCCCGCTTCGACTTGAGGACGAATAAAAGCATATTGCGATTGTAAATCGACCATCTGTATTTTTCGCATAGCTGCTTTTTTATTGGTGCAAATTTACAAAAACAATCTCCTCTGGGGAAAGCACTATCTTTGTGTATGCGAAATTTGTACTCTATTGTAGTCCGATTGGTTCGTCGCATTCTAATTGTCGCCCCAATTTCAGGAAAAACAAAGCAGTTTGTCGATGGCAGAAAGCGCATTTGGGATGACCTCAAAACGATTCCGAGTGAGAGCGAAGTAATTTGGATGCATTGTGCCTCTTTTGGTGAGTACGAACAAGGGCTTCCGATTCTAAAAGCACTCAAAACAAAAAATCCCCAAGCATTTTACTTGGTGAGCTTTTTCTCACCATCTGGATACCTTGTCAAAAAAACGCATCAAGTTGCTGACCTGACCACCTATTTACCATGGGACAATCGAACTGATGTTCGCCGTTTTGTCAAGAAAGTACAACCCACCAAAGTTTTATTTATAAAGTATGAGTTTTGGCCCAACCTGCTGTTGGAACTCCACAATCAAAAGATTCCTACCTTTCTAATCGCTGGGCTCTTCCGACCTCATCAAGTTTTTTTTAAACCTTGGGGCGGATGGTTCCGCAGACTCTTGAAAGGGTTTACGTATCTTTTTGTTCAAAATGAAGCTTCTCAAAATTTACTTATTGGTATTGGCATCAAACAGGTCTCTGTGTCAGGTGATACGCGTTTTGATCGTGTCAATCTTTCCAATGAAAAACTTGCTTTTATGGCGCAATTTGTAATGAATCGGCAATGCATCATTGCAGGAAGTGTGTGGCCAGAGGACCTAAGCATTTTAAAGGAAAGCATCGCAAACACTCCTGCGGGTTGGTGCTGGCTAATCGCTCCACACGAAATTGAAGGGAAAACAGCTAAAACCCTAGTAGATGATCTCCCTACTCAAAGTCAGCGCTACAGTACGATTGATCATCGTGCACTTGCGCATGCACCTGTGCTTGTCCTCGACACCGTTGGTTTACTTTCTTCTTGCTATCAGTATGCGCAAATCGCCTATGTAGGTGGCGGAATGGGGACCAAAGGACTTCACAATATTCTTGAACCAGCCGCTGCAGGGATTCCCATTGTAATTGGAAAAAATTACGATCGGTTCCCCGAAGCCGTTGAACTCATTCAACAAGGGGGCGCTATCTCAATTTCATCGCAGCATGAAGCCGGAAAAAATCTTCTATTATTGAGGAAAGACAAGAGGATTCGAAAAGAAAAAGGGGACATCAATCAACGTTTTATTCTTGCAAATATGGGGGCAACCAAAAGGGTCTTGGACAAACTAGGTTAACCACTTCAAAATTTGAAAGAATATTTTTATTAAATCCCTATTTTTAGCAGAAAATTAGTGTCTTTAATCTCTTTTTTGAGTAAGTTTATATGCTCTGAAGATGGAAATTACAAAATCATTTATTCTGAACCCTATATATTCTGCGAATGAAAATCATCAATCAAGACTTTATTTTAGACGGGATTGACAAAGAAATCCTACGTTATCTTACCGAAAACGCGCGTACACCCATTTTAGAAATTGCACGGAATATGGGTGCTTCGGGTGCCTCGATCCATCAACGTGTTCGCAAATTGGAAGAAGCTGACATCATATCAGGTAGTTATGTCAAAATCAATGAGGAAAAACTCGGCTACACCACTCATGCCTTTATTGGTATCTATCTAGACAAGGCTTCTCACAATAGCGAAGCAGTGGCAATGCTAAATAAAATTCCCGAGGTTACGTGCTGTTACTATACCACAGGAGGCTGGAGTTTGTTGATTAAACTCACCTGTAAAGACAACAATCATTTGTCAGCTCTCCTAAGTGACAAAATTCAAAAAATCCCAGGGATATCACGGACAGAAACTTATATCTGCCTCAAGCATCAGATCGAACGACAAATCAAATTCTGATCAACGTCGCTGACTACTTACGCGCAATGCAAGGTAAATAAGCGTTGCCAATGAGCCGATGGCAGCCACCACATAGGTTCGGGCAGCCCATTTAAGAGCATCTTTGGCTGCGGCAAACTCTTGTTGACCAACCATATTTTTTCGTCTCAACCAGGCCAAAGCTCGATTACTCGCATCGTATTCGACAGGAAGAGTGATAAAGCTAAAGAGTGTTCCCAGACCAAACATAGCTACCCCTATACTGGCAATGGTGTAGCTTTGGGTTCCGCCAAACAAGCCCAGACCAGCAATGATGACCCACATCGACAGGTTGGAGGCGACACTGACCATTGGCACCAAAACAGATCGCATTTTGAGCCATTCATAACCTTGGGCGTGTTGTACAGCATGACCACATTCGTGGGCAGCAACAGCAGCGGCGGCAGCGTTGCGTTCGCTGTACACGCTCTCACTGAGGTTGACCGTTTTTTTCATTGGATTGTAGTGATCGGTGAGCATTCCTTTTACGGAAACGACTTTGACATCTCGTATGCCATGGTCGGCAAGCATTTTTTCAGCAATTTCAGCCCCCGAAAGACCATTGCGCAATTGAATTTTTGAATAGGTTTTGAATTTCGATTTAAGTCGTTGACTTACAATCATACTGATTGCAGCAAAAACAATGGCGATAAGATAAAATTCTCCTCCAATACCATAATAATAGCCCATAACTTTTTTTTGTGAATATACTACAAAAATGTTGCCAAGGAAAGCAGACTGTCAAGACGGCATTTTGTTCCGTTAAAACTCTATTTTTATTGTTTCCCTTTGATAATATACACCAAAATCGTACCAACTAAGGTTGCAGTTACCACATTGGCCAATATTATTGATAAGCTATCGATACGAATACCGTAAACCAACCATAGAAGTATGCCGATAAACATGATGGAATACATACGTAATGACAAGTCCTTGGTCTGTTTGGTTTTCCAAACCTTCATGACCTGAGGGATAAAGGCAAAGGTGGTGCAAACAGCTGCAATCAATCCGATGATTTCATTTTGGTCGATCATCCACAAACGATATTGACGATTTTACTGGGGACAACAATCACTTTTCGAATCGTCTTTCCGTCGAGATATTGAGCTGTTCGCTCATCGGTCAGTGCGGCTTGTTCAACCTCCTCTTTGGTGGCCTCTACATCAAGATCAAGGGTGAAGCGCATTTTACCATTAAAGCTAATCGGGTAGGTAATTTGCGTCTCTTTGAGATGTATGGGATTAGCAATGGGATATGGTTCGTTTGAAAGCGATGGGGTGTGCCCTAATTTTTCCCATAGTTCTTCGCAAATATGCGGAGCAAAGGGCGCTAACAAAACTGTTAAAGGTTCCAAAATATCTCGATGATTACACTTTTCAGCCGTGAGCTCATTCACACAAATCATAAAGGCGCTCACTGCGGTATTCAGTGAAAATTGGTCAATGTCATGTGTGACTTTTTCAATGGTCGCATGCAGTGATTTTAGCATTTCGGACGATGGGGGTTCGGCTGAAACTGAAAACTGTTCGTTTTCGTGAAATAGTCTCCAAAACTTATTCAGAAATCCATACACTCCCGAAATCCCAGCTGTGTTCCACGGTTTTGCCTGCTCGATTGGTCCCAAAAAGAGTTCATACATTCGAAGTGTATCCGCACCATACTGATCACAAATATCATCGGGGTTGACAACATTGTATTTAGACTTGGACATTTTTTCGATTTCTCGCTTGGCAATGAGCTGTCCATCTTCCAGTTCAAATGTTGCTTCCCCAAACTCGGGTCGCCAATTGTGGAGCTGTTTGTGAGAAACCACATTGTTGGCATCTACATAAGCCACATCCACATGGATGGGCTCTACATTTTCACCTTGAACCAATCCTGCTGACAAATAGGTTTGTGTTCCTGTTTTGCGATAAATAAAAGCACTCTCGCCCAAAATCATCCCTTGGTTTACGAGCTTTTGTGCATATTCATCTACTGGGACATATCCAAGATCAAAAAGGACTTTTTGCCAAAAACGAGAGTAAAGTAAATGTCCCGTTGCATGTTCGCTCCCCCCAATATATAAGTCAACCATACCCCAATAATCGAGTTTGTCTTTTTGCACAAATTCGTTCTGGTTCTTGGTATCCATATAGCGGTTAAAATACCATGAGCTACCTGCCCAACCTGGCATGGTGTTCAGTTCCAAAGGGAAAATCTCTTTGTTGTCGATCAAATCAACAGAGACCACTTTTTCATCAGCTTCGCGCCAAGCCCATTCTGTGGCATTCCCTAAAGGTGGATCTCCCGTTTCGGTAGGTAGATATTTTTCAACCTGTGGCAACATTAGCGGTAAGCAGTGTTCTGGGATAAGATGTGGAATTCCGTTTTTGAAATACACAGGAATTGGCTCTCCCCAATAGCGTTGACGACTAAAGACCGCATCACGTAAACGGTACTGAATTTTCGCCTTTCCTGATCGAATTTTTTCTAGATAATCGATTGCTGTTTGCGTAGCTTCAGCGACCGTAAGCTCGTTTAGGAAATCGGAATTCGCAATACGCGTTTCCCCTTTTTCCGCGTGAGCCGCATTTGAAATATCTACATCAGCAAAAATGTTGGTGATAGGAATGTCAAAGTGCTTGGCGAATTCAAAATCGCGCTGATCCCCACAGGGCACGGCCATCACTGCGCCAGTACCATAGCCCCCAAGCACATAGTCCCCGATCCAAATGGGAACTTTGTCTCCGCTTAAGGGATGAATCGCATACGCCCCTGTAAACACACCGGTGATGTTTTTTACATCCGACATCCGATCTCTCTCCGATCGATTTGCACTTTGTTCGACATAGCGATTTACCATATCGCGCTGCTCGTCCGTGGTGATTATATCCACCAATGCGTGTTCGGGTGCTAACGTCATAAAGGTAACTCCAAATAAGGTGTCGGGGCGCGTGGTAAAGGCTTCTATCTCAGCATCGTGGTTGGAAACTTGAAAACGGACAGTCGCTCCTACAGAACGCCCAATCCAGTTGCGCTGCATTTCCTTAAGTGGCTCTGGCCAATCAATCCCGTCGAGACCTTTGAGTAAGCGGTCCGCATAGGACGAGATTCGCATCATCCATTGCGTCATTTTCTTTCGCTCTACTGCATATCCTCCACGCTCTGAAACCCCATTGACAACCTCGTCATTGGCCAGTACAGTCCCAAGTTGTGGACACCAGTTGACTTCGGACTCTGCCAAATAGGTCATGCGGTAGTGCAGCAAATGAGTTTGTTGTTCATCGTTAGACAATGCATTCCATTCATGAGCAGTGAGTGAGGGCGTGTTTTCATCACAGTCCGCATCAAGGTTTTTGGAACCATGCTGACTCAGGTGGTTAATAAGCTCATCAATGGGTTTGGCTTTGTCTGCCTTGGTGTCATACCAGGCATTAAAAAGCTGCATAAAAATCCACTGCGTCCAGCGATAATACGAAGGGTCTGAGGTTCGAAATTCCCTACTCCAGTCAAAAGAAAATCCAATACGATCGAGTTGTTCTCTATATCGGTTGATATTGGTTTCTGTCGTTTTGGCTGGGTGCTGCCCTGTTTGAATGGCGTACTGTTCGGCTGGCAATCCAAAAGAATCATATCCTTGTGGATGTAATACATTAAACCCTTTATGCCTTTTGAAACGAGCGACAACATCGCTGGCAATATAGCCCAAAGGGTGACCGACATGGAGTCCCGCCCCAGATGGGTATGGGAACATATCCAAAACATAATACTTGGGTTGTGTGGAGGGAAAGTTTGGGGAAAAAGTGTGGTTGGTTGCCCAAAAAGATTGCCACTTGTTTTCAATCGATCGAAATGGATATGCCATTGTCTAGTCTTGTGTGGCAAAAATACCAAATTTATGCCATGAAAATGCATTAAGCATGTTCTGACTATCCATTCGTTTTTGTACTTTTAACCCATCATGTCAAAACCAACACACCGCTATCAACGCAGACGGGTACTTCGCTCCTATTTTGGGATCGTTTTTAGTGTGAGTTTGATTTTGTTTGTTGTTGGGGTTTTAATCTTACTAGTGCTCAATGCACGGCAGGTATCTCAACATGTAAAAGAGCAAGTTGTCCTCACCATTTTTATCGACGATAACGCAAAAGAAGTGGAAGTGAACCAGTTGGAAACCATGCTTAAACTCGCCGCTTTCACAAGGTCAGTTGCCTATATTTCAAAAGAACAGGCAGCGACGGAACACAGTGCAGATATTGGAGAAGATTTTATGGATTTTTTGGGTTATAACCCGCTGAAAGATGCAATCGACCTTCGGCTCAAAGGCGACTATGTTACCACGCATCGAGTCGATAGTATTAGTGCCTTTTTAGCCGAAAAACCCTTTGTCAGCGAGCTGGTGTTTGATCGGCCTTTAGTCAATTTGCTAAATGAAAATATAGAGAGAGCCAGACTACTGTTGTTGGCCTGTTGTCTCTTTTTTTTGGCACTCTCCATTGTACTTATCCATAACTCCATTCGCTTGTCCATTTATGCCAAAAGGATGATCATTAAAACCATGCAACTGGTGGGTGCGCGCAAACGCTTTATCCGCGGACCCTTTATCCGCACCTATCTGCTTTTGGGTATGATTAGCGCTTTGATTGCTTGTCTTGGTGTTTGGGCTCTGGTCGTCAATGCGCAGACC
>Ga0115013_10001019_pt1 | contig 16524 bp, 15 predicted proteins | sample SouAtlMetagenome_2_FD_88686 | JGI IMG/M metagenome (GOLD analysis project Ga0115013, IMG submission 88686) | Marine eukaryotic phytoplankton communities from Atlantic Ocean - South Atlantic ANT15 Metagenome | ecosystem: Environmental > Aquatic > Marine > Oceanic | place: South Atlantic Ocean...
ACCACCTCTGCGCTCTGTGCCACCTCCCGACCAGAACTCAGCGCACTGGCGCCAGCGGCCACTAGATCATCCACTGGCTGATTACCTGGGTGTTCAAGAAAACATACCTGATAGCCAGCACGTAGCAGGCTGCTGGCGATCCCGTGGCCCATCAGGCCTACGCCGACGACGCCTATTTGGCGAGATGTTGTCATTATAATAACTCCTTTTCGTTGATGTCCGTGCTAGCCGTGCTTGATAGCGATAGTCTTGATACGTGTATAGCTTCTCAGCCCTTCAAAGCCCTTTTCCCGACCATGTCCTGAACGTCCAACACCACCAAAGGGAAGCTCTACGCCACCGGCAGCTCCGTAGTTATTGATGAACACTTGGCCACTGCGGATACCTTTTGCCAAGCGTAGCTGACGTCCGCCGTCGCGAGTCCAAATACCGGCACACAGGCCAAAATCGGTGGCATTAGCGAGTGCAAGCGCTTCGGCTTCATCCTCGAACACCTGCACCACCAGCACGGGGCCAAACAGCTCCTCCCGAAGCACTTCATGCCCATCCGGAATATCGGTCAACAGTTGAGGCAGCACGAAATGGCCTCCGGATGGTACGCTCGACGTTAGTTTTCCTATAGCCGCGACGCGAATGCCATCGGCTTTGGCCGCCGACAAACGTTCTTCCAGCTTAGCTTTTTGGCGCGCGTTGATTAATGGACCACAGTCGGCATCGGCTTCACCGGTATCACAGCGCAGGGCGTTAAAGCGCTTGCATAGATTATCAATTACGTTATCAGCGATTTCACGCTGTACTAGCAGACGGCTACCTGCGGAACAGGTCTGACCAGCATTCTGGATAATCCCACGTACCACCGCAGACAGCGCTTCCTCCAAATCTGCATCGGCAAACACGAGTTGAGGCGATTTCCCACCTAGCTCCAACGTGACCGGCACATGGTGCTGCGCGGCCGCTTGGGCAACATGTGTGCCGGTTTCAGGTGAGCCGGTAAAGGAGAGGTGGTCAATCTGAGGATGGGCAGCCAGCGCCGCGCCCGCTTCAAACCCTAGCCCCGGCACTACATTGAGTGCACCAGGGGGCAACCCATGCTGTACCGCCAGTTCCGACATGCGCAGCACGCTCAGGCAGGCATCTTCGGCGGGCTTAAGCACGATAGTGTTACCTGCGGCGAGTCCAGCCGCCACGCAGCGCCCGAAAATTTGAGAGGGATAGTTCCAAGGAATAATTTGGGCACACACACCGTAAGGCTCGCGCAGTGTCATTACCGCGAAGTCGGTTTCAAAGGGAATGGTCTCACCGTGAATCTTGTCCGCCGCCCCACCATAAAAGCGAAAATAGCGTGCACAGGCGGATATATCCCCTTTGGCTTGGGTCATGGGCTTACCGGTATCGGCGCACTCGAGCTGTGCTAGCTGTTCATGATGTGCCTCGATCACATCGGCAAAGCGCAACAGCCATTCGCTGCGCTTACGAGCAGACCAATGAGCCCACTCGCCTAACTGTCCGGAAAAGGCCAGCCGTGCTGCTTTTACTGCTGCATTTACCTCCTCCACTTGGCTACGTGCAATGCGCGCCAATGGCTCTCCAGTGGCAGGGGCCTCTACCTGTAACGTAGCCGTCGTCTTTATCCACTCTCCACCAATCAGTGCCTGCTGCGGTGGAAAGGTCATTAAATGTGACATTTATCACTCCTTTATTATCTTTATTAAATGTAATGTCTTTTCTATCCGTAGAAGATATTCACTAATCCCATTGAAATCCAAGGCATATAAGTAATCGCCATCAAACACGCCAGCACTACTAGCACAAAGCGCACCAGCCACGGCAGCATTTGATCAATGGAGATTTTGGCAACAGCGCAAGCCGCAAAAAGATTCACCCCAAGAGGCGGCGTAATCATGCCCAGCGCTAAGTTGACCACCATTACCAAGCCAAAATGGACAGGATGGATACCAAACTGAATCGCGATCGGCGTGAGTATCGGGGCCAGAACTAAAATCGCGGCCGATGTTTCAATGAACATGCCGACAATTAGCAGCAGTGCATTCACAACCAGCAAAAACATCATCGGGCTTTCAATGGTGTTGGTGACCAACGTGGCAATTTGTGCCGGTAAACCTGTGCGGCTTAACAAAAAGCTAAACAGCGCGGCCGATGCAATAATCAACATCACCGCCGCCGTTGAGATCACGCTTTGGCGCAAGATAGGCCCTAGGTCAGCAAGCTTTAATTCGCGGTAATAGAACGCGCCCACAATGAGTGCGAAAAACACCGCCACGGCCGACGCTTCAGTGGGGGTAAAAATCCCTCCGTAAATACCGCCGATCACCACCACCGGCATCAGCAGCGCCACCCAGGCACGCTTAAGCGAAATCATAAAACCGGTGCTGTCTTTGTAATCATCTTTACCGTAGCCACGCACTTTACAGAACAGGTAAAGAAAGATGATAAGCGCCATACCAATCAAAATGCCGGGCCCAATACCTGCCAGAAACAGCTGCCCAATGGAGGTATCGGTACTCACGCCATACAGAATCAGCGGAATAGAAGGGGGAATCAGCACGCCCAGTTCCGCCGATGACGCCTGAATAGAGGCCGCTAGCGGTTTGGGATAGCCGTGCTTAACCATGGCTGGAATCAGAATGGCACCAATGGCAAAGGTTGTGGCCACGCTGGAGCCGGACACCGCGGCAAACATCATGCACGTTAAGACGCAGGACATGGCAAGGCCGCCTTGCACGCGCCCAACGATGGATTTTGCAAGGTCCACCAAGCGTTGTGAAATGCCCCCGGCGGCCATTAAATTACCCGCCAGAATAAAGAACGGTATCGCCATCAGCGGAAACTTATCGATACCAATAAACATCTGCTGTGGAACAAGTAATAACGGCAGGCGCGTAAAGAACTCGATGCCAATAATAGAAGCGAGCACGATAGAGATCGCAATCGGCACGCCAAAGGTAAAGAGCACGATCAGCGATAGTCCAATCACCATATTCATGAGGACGCTCCTTCTTTGGAACGCGACGCATGGGTGGACGTTGGCTCATCGGTCAGCACTTCGCTGTTTTCTGGCCCTACTTTCTCGCGGCCACTGAGCTGCGCGGCTAAACGGGCGATCACTGACACCATCGCAAAGCTAGCACCCATGGGAATCGCGGCATAGGCCCAGGACATGGAAATGTTCATGCCCGACATCACCTGGCTATTCACTCGCAGCGTCATTTGAATGCCGTAGTGCACTAACACGCCCAATACCAATAGGCAGCACAGCACAATCGCCATTTCCAGCATCATGAGCAGACGCGCAGGCATCCATTTATAGATGACCTCAACCGCCATCATATAGCCACCACGAAACGTAGCGGCAGCGGCCATAAACACACACCAAATCATGGACGTTCTAGATGCCACCTCGGTCCAGGTAGAGGGCGCATTAAACAAAAATCGCGTAAGCACCTGATAGAAGCTGAGCGTGACCGATATGACCAACATCAACATAGCAATCATCAGGGCAATACGGGTTAACTGATGCTCTAAACGAAGCAATACCGCTAGCATAAAAGGTCACCGTGCCTAGGCGGTCTCTGGCATCGCCAGAGACCGCAGTGAAGGAAGTGCTTAACAGTTGCCCGCTTTTTCACGGATGCGTTCTAGCATGTCGCTACCATACTGTGAGGTGAAAATTTCGTAGGCGGGTTCTACTGCCTGCTGGAAAGGAGCAGGGTCGATCTCTGTTCTTACTGTCATCCCATTGGCTTCCAACAGCGCAACCCCTTCCCGCTCAAGGCGCGATACTTCTTCGCGAGTGGCGTCTACCGAAGCTGCTGCGGCCTGCATAAACCAGTCACGCTCCTCTTCGCTGAGGCCATCTAGCAAGATCGGTGAGCCCAGTACGATGGCCGGTGAGTAAACGTGCCCGGTCAGGGAAAGGTAGTCCTGCACTTCCCAGAAGTTGGTGGCTACAATGACCGTAATCGGGTTTTCCTGGCCATCGACCGTGCCTTGTTGAAGCGCGGTGAATAGCTCCGGGAACGCCATCGGTGTTGGTCGTGCGCCCATTTGGCGGAACGCTTCTTGGTGTACTGCGTTCTCCATGGTGCGGACCCGTAACCCTTCCGCATCCGCTGGGCTAGCAATTTCACGCTGACTGTTAGTGAGGTGACGGAAACCGTTTTCTGACCACGCCATACCGACCAAGCCATGATCGCTCATCTTCGCCAGCAGCTCGTCACCGATCTCGCTGTCCAGCACACAGCGGGCTTGGTCGTAGTTTTCAAACAGGAACGGCAAATCCAGCACGTAGGTTTCCGGCACAAAGTTACCCAGTGGGCCGCTAGAGGTAATCACCACATCCACGGTGCCAATCTGCAGGCCTTCGATCATTTCTCGCTCGCCACCGAGAGAGCCGGAGGCGTGCTCAGTGACCGTAAAGGCTCCGTCGGATAGACGTTCTAGTGTCTCTTTAAACGCCTCGGCACCTACCGAGTAGTGAGAGGTGGAAGAGAGCGTGTGCCCCAAACTGATATCCGTGGCTGCCTGAGCGTGCAGTGCAATGCTGGCCGTCGCCAGGGCGCTGATAGCAGTCACGAGTGCATGTCGAGTGAAGCGCTTGGTCATGATAAATCCCTCTTTATGTTGTTGTGAGGGTGAGTAGTGAAGGAGGCGTTGGCGTCTCCTTGTGGCGTTCTGCCCTATCGGCAGTGGGGTGAATCAGATGGGCAATAGCCGTTCATGGGTGCTGCTCAGCCATAAAGCTATCGATGATTTGGGTAAAGTCATCGTCGCCGACAAAGCCAAGCTGACTCGCTTTTGCAGTTTCAAAGCGGGCGGGCCAACTGGCGACAATGGCTTCGATACGCGGGTCGGGTGCATGTTTAACGAGCGCTAGGGCCTGCTCCCCGGCCGCCGTGCGAAGCGCTTCAAGCATAGCGGCGACGCTCACCGTAATGCCCGGCAGCATAAACGCGCGAAACGGTGCGAGTGCTTCACGAGGTACCTGGGCACCATGCTCCAGCGCATCGACCACTTTGCCCGGCGACATCACAAACATTTCAAGGGTGGTGGGCACAGGGCAGATGGCCTCTTCACCATTGAGCGGCTCACGCAAAATGCTGGAGGCAAAGCTGGAGGCCGCGGCATTTGGACGGCCGGGGCGGATCACGATGGTGGGCAAGCGAAGCACCAAGCCATCAATCTCGCCACGACGGCTGTAATCATTGATGAGCAGTTCGCACATGGCCTTTTGGGCACCGTAAGAGTTCTGCGGATGCAGGGCGGTCATGTCGTCAAGCACATCAGGCAGTGCGCCGCCATAGGCCGCCACGGAGCTAGCCATAATGAAGCGCGTGTCGTGCATGCCACGGGCACGACAGCCTTCTAGCAATGACCGCGTAGCATCAAAATTGACACGCATACCGAGTTCTAAATCGGCTTCTGCGGCAGAGCTGACCACGGCCGCCAAGTGATAAATCACGTCAGGGCGCTGATCTAACACCTCGTCTAATGCGTGCGGCTGAGTAATATCCACTGCTCGCGACACCACAGTAATCGTGCCTGCTGAGGGCGACGGCGCTTCTACTTGGTCAATCAGCGTTAGCTGCGTGATCGATTGCTGACGCAGCTCACCACGCTGGATCAACTGCTGCGCGAGGCGCTGGCCCAAAAAGCCAGCGGCACCGGTAATGGCAATGTGCATGATGCGATTCCTAATGTTGCGTTGTTTTTGTATTAGTGAACGTATGTGCGACTGGCGCTGGCCAGAACAAGCTGCTTAATGCGTGATTAATCCCCTCGGCGCTCCCCATCCTAGCCCCGCTCGTGTAGCCGTTTTGGGGTGGTATTCACACCCTACCCAACCGCGATACCCCAGCGCGCTTAAGCGTTCAAAAATAGCGGGGTAATGCACTTCGCCCACATTAGGCTCGTTACGATCAGGCACGCCGGCGATTTGAATATGGCCAATAGCGTTAAACTGACGCTCTAGGTGACGAATTAAGTCACCATCCATGATTTGGCAGTGGTACAGGTCAAACTGAAGTTTGAGGTTTTTGGCGCCCACCTCGTCAAGCACAGCCATGGCCTGCGTTTGGCGGGAAAGAAAAAAGCCGGGCATATCACGGGTATTTATCGGCTCAATCAGGACATCTTTGCCTACTTTTGCCGCCTCGTTCGCCGCAAAACGTAGGTTACTAATATAGGTGGTGTGATGCTCTGCTTGGATCGCGGCATCCGCGTTGTCAGGCAAAAGCCCTGCCATGGCATGAACCCGCGGGCAGTTAAGGGCCTCGGCATAGCTCAGCGCTGCGGTGACCGAATCACGAAACTCCGATTCCCGCCCTGGTAGGCTGGCAAGACCACGCTCCCCGGCTTCCCAATCCCCCGGCGGCAGATTAAACAGTACCTGCTCCAACTGGGCCTCTTTCAACGCGTGCTGCAAGTCACTCGCAGCAAACGCATAGGGGAATAGATACTCCACCCCTTTAAAGCCGGCCTCTGCAGCAGCGGCAAAGCGGTCGATAAAGGCGTGTTCGTTAAACAGCATGCTGAGGTTGGCGGCTAATCGAATCATGGGGCGCTCTTGTCGTTATGGGCGTTATTAAGTGCTTTGTTCAGTGCGTCGCTAGTCACGTGGAAAACGCGCTTCCAGTTCGGCGACCTGCTCTGGCGTCAGCCCTCGCGGGTTCTCGCCCCGCAGCAGCAGGTAAAGCTTGGCGGTCTCTTCCAGCTCTTCGGTGGCATACACCGCCGCTTCTAGATTTTTGCCTGCTACCACTGGGCCGTGGTTGGCCAGCAGTACCGCGCTATGCTTGCCCGCCAGGCCCCGCACTGCTTCACCCAGCTGGGGGTCGCCAGGAATGTGATAAGGCACCAGCGGTAACTTGCCCACCCGCATGACGTAGTAGGCAGTGAGTGGCGGAATACAGTCGCAGGGGTCTACCCCCGGCAAACACGACACCGCCACCGAATGAGTGGAGTGAAGATGCACAATGGCACCGGACTGCGGGCGCTCGGCGTACATAGCCATGTGTAAAAACTGCTCTTTGGTAGGTTTATCGCCACTGAGCAGTTGGCCGTGCGGGTCCAGATGGGCAATACGCGCGGGGTCCAGCCGCCCTAGGCAGGCGTTGGTGGGCGTCATCAGCCAGCCGCCATCGTCTAACCGCACGCTGATGTTGCCGCTGGAGCCCATGGTGAGGCCACGGTCGAACAGCGATTTACCAAGCGTGCTGATCTGCTCGCGCAGGGTGTTCTGGTGATGATGACGAAGGGGCGTGCTCATGCCAGCACCTCGAAGGCGCGGGTGAAGAAGTCCACGCCGCCAAAGTTGCCAGACTTCAGCGCCAGCGAGAGTGGTGCCTCGCGGCCTGGCAGCGAGGCTTGAGTCCAGGGCACGCCGGGGTCGATTTGCTCACCGATGCGCAGGGTCGTCACGCCTAACGCGGAGACCACGGCACCGGAGGTTTCGCCGCCCGCTACCAATAACCGGCCCACGCCTTCCTGCACTAACGTTACCGCCAACTGGCTTAATGCCTCTTCAACAAGGTACCCTGCTCGCTCCACGCCGAGTGAGGCTTGCGCGCTTTTCACTTTTTCTGGATCGGCGGAGGCGTAAATTAATACCGGCGCGTTGTCGGATAGCCGCTGCCGCGCAAACGCGAGCGCCTGCTGCTGTTGCTGCTCGCCCTCTGCCAGCGCCAGCGGGTCAAGCGCGAAACCGCCGTCAGGATACTTGGCCACGAAATCCGCCACTTGCGCCAGCGTGGCCCGTGAACAGCTACCCGACAGTACCAAGGCACCGCCAGTAGCAGGCGCTAAACGCCCCGGCTCTGCAATGTCTTCCAGCCAACCGAGTGCGCGGTACTGAGCGGGCAGCGCTTGCCCCAGGCCAGAGCCGCCAGTGACCAGCGCCATCGACGCTGTGGCTTCGGCCAGCACGTCCAAATCCTGCTCATCCAAGCTATCGCAGATCACATGGCGTACGCCTTGCTCGGCGAGCGTCGACAGATGAGTACGGGTTGCCTCAGCCCCTTTGGCGAGTACGGCCCGGTTGGCCAAGCCTACTTGGTGTGGCGTTTGGCGGGAGAGCACACGGACCAAATCAGCATCCTGCATGGGGTTGAGCGGGTGGTGCTGCATGCCGCTATCGTTCAGCAAACGGTCACCGACAAACAGGTGGCCTTGGTACACCGTGCGGCCATTAACGGGAAATGCAGGCACCATCACCGTTTGATGGGCATGAAGCCGTTCCAGCAAGGCATCGGCTACGGGGCCAATGTTGCCTTCGTCAGTGGAATCAAAGGTGGAACAGTACTTAAAGAACAGCTGGAGAGCGCCCTGCTCGCGTAGCCACTCAAGTGCTGCCAGAGAATCGGTCACGGCGTCTTGCACTGGGCAGGAGCGGGACTTGAGCGCGACCACGACCGCATCGACATCGTGCAAGTCCACCGCTTCTTGCGGCACGCCAATCACCTGTAGGCAGCGCATGCCGCCACGCACCAAGTTATTGGCGAGATCAGAGGCTCCGGTAAAGTCGTCGGCGATAGCGCCCAACACGATTCCCTGATGGCTCATTACTTCGCTCCCTTGGCATCGTTGGCCGCTTCTGGCAACGCAATGCCCGATAAGCGCTGATAAACCTTAATCACCGCTGAGTCATCTTCCCGCCCAAAGCCTGCGCCGCTGGCCGAGGTAAATTGCTGCAACGCGCTGGCAGCCACCGGTGTTGCGAGTGAAAGCTCGCGACCTGTTTGATGAACAATATTGAGGTCTTTGACGAAGATATCGACCGCTGACAGCGGCGTGTAATCACCGCTCAAGATATGCGGCACGCGATTCTCAAACATCCAGGAGTTACCCGCCGAATGGGTAATCACCTCATAAATCACCTCGGGGTCGAGTCCCATACGAATACCCAGAGCCATCGCCTCGGCCGCAGTGGCAATATGCACACCCGCCAGCAGTTGATTCACCAGCTTCATACTGGAACCTACCCCTGGTGTATCGCCTAAGCGATACACTTTGGCCGCCATGGCATCTAATACCCGCTGCGCTTTGTTGAACACTTCCGGCTGACCAGAGGCCATGACCGATAAATCACCGCTTTTAGCCTTGGCAGCGCCACCGCTAATGGGCGCATCCAGCATCCACACCCCCGCCGCAGAAAGGCGCTCGCCTAGCTGCTTAGCTTGGCTGGGTGCCACGGTGGCGCATTGCAAGATCACGCTACCCGGCGCTAGGTGGGCAACCACGCCCTGTGCCCCGAAAAGCACCTCTTCGGCCTGTTGACCATTCACAACAATCACCAACACAACGTCACAGTGGGCAAGCTCGGCGGGCGTTGCGACACTATTACCGCCAGCAGCGCTGAATACTTCGCGTGCACCGCTGGCAATGTCACAGCCGGTGACCTGAAAACCTTTGCTCAGTAGCGCAGTGGCAGTGCCCATACCCATGGCGCCTAAGCCAATCACGCCGACTTGCTGGGATTGCTGTTGATCTTGACTCACCTGCCGCTACCTCACTGTTGTTTTTAGCAGCCACGTTTAGCAAGACTGCTCGAAGCTTTTATCATTGAATGGTAGCGCTGTCATGATAGCGCTACCATTCCTTTTAGATTATTCTTTTCGTCATCACAAGCTGAACAATAGGGGCGTTCGACCAATGTCTAGAGACTTTTCGCATGCTGCTAAGCAGCGTCGTCGCTCAGATCAAGTGACGCTCAGCCAAGTGGCTGAAGCTGCGGGCGTCTCACCGATCACTGCTTCTCGAGCGCTTAATCATCCTGAAAAAGTCAGCGAGCGCACGCGTAATAGCGTACTGGAAGCGGTTGAGCAGCTAGGCTATGTGCCCAACCTCGTGGCGGGCAGCCTCGCCTCTTCGCGCTCTAAACTGATTGCCGTCATCGTGCCTTCTCTGATCAACACGGTATTTGTTGAAGTTATCAAAGGCCTTCAAGAGACCTTAGAGGCAGAGGGGTATCAAATACTGCTGGGCAACACCGACTACGATCTAGACCGCGAATATCAGTTAGTGCGCACGTTCTTAGGCTGGTCATGCTCGGCGCTGATTACCGCTGGGCTACGCCATAATCAAGCTTGCCAGACGCTTCTGAACAATTGGGAGCATCCCATCATGGAAGTGATGGAGCTGGGCAAGGGCATGGACCTTAACGTGGGGCTGGATCATGTGGCGGCCGGTCGCTGCATGGCGACTCATCTGATCGATCAAGGCTATCGCCATATCGTGTATGTGGGCGCGCGACTGTCTCAGGATTACCGGGCAGGCATGCGCTACGAAGGGCATCAAGAGGTGCTAAAAGCGAAGGGTATAGAAGCCCCGTTGGTGGAACTCGACACGCTAGGCAGCTTGCAAGCAGGAGCGGAGAGTTTACAGCAGGTATTAACCCTCTACCCGCAAACACAAGCCATTCACTTTGCCAATGACGACCTAGCCGCTGGGGCACTACTGGCCGCACATCGCCAGGGCCTCAATGTGCCGGGCGACATAGCGATTGCCGGATTTAACGGCCTGCCGCTTGGCCAGCATGTCACTCCTCAGCTCACCACCATTCTCTCACCCAGAGAAGAGATGGGCCGCCTAGCCGCCAAAGAACTTATACGGCGCCTAAGCGGCAAAAACGTTTACCGCCGTCAGCACGACGTGGGGTTTACGCTGCAAGTGGGTGGGAGCACCTAATAAAAATTAGCAATTACACCACTGGCGGTTGACCAAGAATCTCCAAGCCAGTCCCCAGTTCGTTTTCAATCGCCTGACCAATGGCCAAAAGTTTCGCGTCCTGCCAAGGCCCCGCCAACACTTGCAGGCCCACCGGCATGCCCACGGCGTCTTTCCCCACCGGCAGCGTTAAGGCACACAGACCCAGAAAGTTAGCGATCACCGTATTGCGCAACGCATGCATATTGGCTTTGGGATAGGCGCCTTCGGGTTGAAGACTTGCAAGAGTGGGCGGAGTAATCGCCACCGTGGGAGTCAGCACCGCATCGACATCCGCCATGCGAGCGGCGGCCGATTGATAGAGCGAGTCCAAGATCGTGCGACGACGTACATAATCCCAGGCGGGCATGTCATCTGCCGCTTTGACGCGGGCGGCAACGTTCGGGTCTAGGCAGTCAATCATCTCGGGCAGCTCAGTCTTTAGAAACGCGGCCAGCTCTGCTGCGGCCACACCGCCCAGTTTGAACAACTCGTAAGCTTCATCGATGCCAGGCAGTTCCAAGGTGACTATTCGTGCACCGGCGGCTTCGAGCTGTTTGATTGCCGAGCAAACCGTTTCCGCGATACCCGGGCTGCAGTCGTCCCAGAAAAACGTTTCTGGGACGCCAAAGGTTAGATCAGCAAGAGACGGCGTCGCCGGAACATGCTCATCTCGACCGCTGAGCGAGCTATCTAGGGCATCAAACGCGAAGGCGATATCATCCACCCGTCGCGCTAGCAGCCCCGGGGTATCCAGCGTGCTTGAAAGCGGCACAATCTGCTCGGTCGACCAGCGCCCGGCGGTGGTTTTCAGCCCCGCTACGCCGGTCATAGAGGCAGGAATACGCACCGAACCAGCTGTGTCGGTACCAAACGCTAAGCTCGCCGTACCACTCACCAGCGACACCCCAGCCCCGGAGCTAGAACCTCCAGGCGTGCGGTGCTGATTCCTATCCCACGGGTTGCGCGGTGATCCCCAGTGGGCGTTGGTGCCCAGTCCACCAAAGGCAAACTCAACGGTGTGGGTTTTACCCATCACAGACGGCAGCTGTTTTAATAGCGTGCTCACCACCGGGCCGGGACGCTCCCAGCGCTTCGGCAGGCGTTGGGAAGAGCCCGCATAAGTCGGCAGCCCCGTCACGGCGTAGATATCCTTGATTGATACCGTCATGCCCATTAGCGCCCCCGCATCACCACCTTGGGCGAGCACCGCATCGGCAGCTTTTGCCATTGCCAGTGCCCGCTCACCGTTCCAGGTGAGGTAGGCATGGTCGTGTTGGCCACGCTGCTGATACGCCGAGATAGAAGCCTCCGCTAGCGCTGTCGCGGTGAGGGTGCCTGCCCGCAGGCGTGCGCGCTGCTCCCTTAGGGGTAGAAAAATAGGTGAATCCTGCATGCTTTATGTACCTCTGTGGGTGCTTAACGCACTTCAAAAATAGCTTCGACTTCCACCGCCGCATTACCGGGTAGTGTCGCGACCCCGATGGCGGTTCTAACGTGACGCCCGGCATCACCAAATAGTGCGACAAAAAGCTCGGATGCCCCGTTGATCACCAGCGGCACATCGTGAAAACCCGGCGCCACATTGACGAAACCATTCATGCGCACGCAGCGCACCACGCGGGAAAAGTCGCCATCGACAGCATCGCTCAATTCAGCCAAGAGGTTCAAAGCGCACGCCTGGGCAGCTAGTTTTCCGGTTTCAAGATCGAACTCACCGCCCACCTTGCCAGGATAGAGAACATCACCGTCTCGTTCGCAAATCTGGCCCGCTAAAAACAACTGGTCGCCCAAACGAGACCAGGGTAGAAACAGGCCACGCGGCGTTGGAATCGACGGTAACGTAAGGCCCTGCTCCGCCACTGCTTGTTCAATCGTTTTGCTCATGAGTCGTTGTCCTTATTAATTAACCTATTCAAGCGATTGGTTAATAAATGAGCGAGGGCAGCCAAGTACTAAGCCATGGAATGTAGGTGATGATAATCAGCGCTATCAACATCAAACCAATCAGCGGCAAGCAGGCCTTAAACACTGCCTGTAGCGACATTTTAGATATCGCCATGGCAACGAACAGGTTCAACCCAACCGGCGGGGTAATCATCCCTACTGAGAAGTTGATCAGCGTGATCACCCCAAAATGCACCGGGTCCACGCCCACCTGGGCCGCAATAGGCTGCAGCAGCGGCGAGAGCACGATAATGGCGGAGGCGCTGTCCAGGAAGAAGCCAGCAACGATCATCACAACGTTAAACAGCGCCATGACCTGAAACGGATCGTCAGTCCATGACAGCACCTCACCTGCCAACTGGCTGGGCGTACCGGTAATGGCGAGCAGCCAAGAGAAAGCAGAGGCACCCGCTGTAATCAGCAGCAGCGTCGCGGAAATCAAACCAGAACTTCTTAGCGTTCCCACCAGTTCCGTTACGTTAATGGTGCGATAGACCACCATGCCGACAAACAGGCCATATACGCAGGCGACCGCTGCCGATTCAGTCGGAGTAAAGACGCCACTGTAAATGCCCCCCAGTAGAATCACTGGAAGCCCAAGGCCCCAGGCAGCATCTTTAAAGGCAACTAAAATTTGCCGCAGCGAAGGAAAAGGCGCGCGTTCATAGCCCTTGATGCTGCTAAAGACGATGCAGTAGGCGATGAGAATAGAAGCAATGACGATGGCTGGTAATAGACCTGCCGCGAACAGTCGCCCTACGGATGTGCCAGTCACAGAGCCGTAGATAATCAACGCAATACTCGGGGGCACGATCGGCCCCAAGGTACCGGCGGTTGCGATCAACCCAATCGCAAAGCGTTTATCGTAGCCAGCAGCGACAAGCGCCGGGAACATGATTGAGCCAATGGCAACTACCGTGGCGGGGCTTGAGCCAGAAATGGCTCCAAAGAAGAGACAAGACAGCACCGTGGCTGCTGCCAAGCCGCCTGGCACCCATCCTACCAACGCCTTGGCAAGATTAATCAGCCGGTCTGAAAGCCCGCCAATCCGCATCAGCTCCGCCGCCAGAATAAAAAACGGAATTGCCATCAGCGAAAAGTTGTTCATGCCAGTAAACATACGCATCGGCACGATGACAGGATTGGTGGCGCCAAAGAATTCAATCGCAAGAAACACCGCCAATGCCAAGGAAGCAAAGATGGGTAGCCCAAGCAGTAGAACGGCAAAAAAGATCGGTAATAAAGCAGTAATCATGGTCGCCCTCCAGGGTTAAATGAGCTTATCCGACTCAGCCACAAGCTCTTCGGAGAGACTCACCGGAGGCTTTTTCCAAACTTCATTGATGACCCATAGATAACGCAGAATCAGCAGAACACCGGATACGCCTATCGGCAGATAGAACCATGCCATTGGCAGGCGAAGTGCAGCGGTTAATTGCCCGCGGTCCAGCGTGCTGAAATAGAGGACAAAGCCGTAATAGGTCATGAAGCCAGCGAAGACGATACCGATCAGTGCTGCGATCATGTGCAACCAGCGGTTCACAGCGGGCGAGGCAATGGCATTAAGCACATCCACCGAAATATGAGTGCCATGACGGACACCCATACTGGCACCCACAAAACTCATACAAATAATGGAATAGATAACGACTTCTTCAGCCCAAAATAGCGAACCGCTAAAGCCGTAGCGATACACGACTTGGATGGTAGTGAGGACGGTCGCAATCGACATGAAAACGACCATCGCCACACTTTCCAAGCGATCAAGACATTTGTTGAGCGCTTCGAACATGAGATATCCACACCCCTAATGGGTCAGCAGAGAACAGCTTTATTGATAAAGCTTAGACTTAATACTCGATACCTACTGCGTCATAAACTTTATGTAGCAGCTCCGTAGTAACGATATCTTCATACTCTTCATGCACTGGCATACTGGCTTCAATAAAGGCGTCACGCTGCTCTGAGGTGAGTTCGTTGATCGCAATTTCGTCTTTAATCTCCTCCAAGATGGTTTCTTCGTCCTGCAGTGTTAGCTCACGGGAAGTGTCTCGACCGTTATCGAAAGCTTCCAGCATGACCGCCTGCAGATCTTCCGGCAGCGAGTCCCAGGAGTCCTGATTCATTACTGCAGCATAGGCGTGGTAAGCGTGATTGGTTAGCGAGAGATAATCCTGCACCTCATGGAAACGCATGGTATAGATATTGGCCAGTGGGTTTTCCTGACCCGACACCACGCCTTGCTGCAGGCCGTTGTAAACCTCGGTGAAGGCCATTGCGGTGGCGTTAGCGCCCAGGTTTTCATAGGTGGAGATGATGATAGGCGCCTGCATGGTACGCATGCGGATGCTATCCATATCCTCAGGAGTTTCGATCGGGCGATCATTGTTAGTGATATGGCGGAAACCCGCGCCCCAGAAGTTAACGCCATACATGTTATGGCCACTTAAGGTATCGAGGATTTCACGGCCTACTTCACCATCCAGGGTTTCCACCATGGTGTCGTAATCGGCAATTAAGAACGGTAAATCCAAAATCTGCATGCGTGGCTCAAAGTTGCCCAGCGTAGCAGTTGGGGGAATACCGATATCGACTAGGCCCATTTGAACCTGCTCAATAATCTCAACGTCACCACCCACTTGCGCAGCAGGTAATACGTTAATTGCAATACGACCGTTTGACTTCTCTTCTACCTCTTCTTTAAAGCGTAGCGCCGCCTGACCGTTAGGTGTGTCTTCAATTAACACATGGGCGAAACTGAAAGTGTAGTCTGCTGCATGAAGCTGGGCAGCTCCTAAAGAAGCGACTGCAATGGCAGCAGAGAGTGTGGCTTTCTTTAATGTTAGTTTCATGTCCAGCACCTTATTTAGTTATGGTGAATTACTCTTTTGTTTCCTGAGACCTGAGCAGGATTAAATGCTCAGGACATAATGCGCTCCATCGCCTCCCCTAGCGCTGCGCTTGGGGTATTGCTCAGTAACAGTGCAAGGGCAAGCCTTGCCTTACGTGCACTGATATCGTTAAGCATTAGCACTCCAGCCGACGCTAAGTCGGCTAAACTGCCGCTAAATTCATAGCTAGTGTTTACCGGTCCTTGAGCGCAGTTACTGACTATCGCTATGGGGACACCCGCGTTAATCAGCTCTTTGATCGGAGCCATCCAACTTGGAGGCACATGACCACGCCCCAAACCATCAATCACAACAGCTTTTGCCCCACTCTCAATACAGGCTTTTAGTAACGCCGGAGAGGCATCCAAATAGGCGGGAAGCAGGTCAACTCTGGGTAACGGGAAGTCCCATCCCGTCATGGGTGAAGTGATCGCCGCAGCCGTGTAATAAAGCTTCACCCGACGACCATCGACATACCCCATTGGCCCTACGCCTGGGGCTTCAAAACCATTCAGTTGAAAACTATTTACCTTGCGTGCGTAGCGCGCTGCAAAGATCGACTCATTAAATACCACTACGCAGCCCAACTGACGCAATTGGTCATCTGCCGCTGCTACAACGGAATCACAAATATTTTTAAAAGCATCAGTGCCTAATTGGTGGGGCGCCCGCTGAGAGCCAGTGATCACGCAAGGCTTATCAATGGGTAATGTCAGCGAGAGAAAATACGCTGTTTCTTCTAACGTATCGGTGCCATGGGTGATCACTAAACCATCGACCTCTTCACGGTCTAACGCCTCCCGGCCATGACGATAAAGCTCAGCAAGGTCAGAGAGGGTAATCGCATTACTGGGCTTCTGTAGGATTGATACCACTTCTAACGTGATATCAGCGCCCTGCGGTAACGTTACCTGACTGAGCAAATGTTCACCGCTCAATGCACCTGATTCACTACGACCTGACTCGC
>Ga0115013_10001020_pt1 | contig 16505 bp, 14 predicted proteins | sample SouAtlMetagenome_2_FD_88686 | JGI IMG/M metagenome (GOLD analysis project Ga0115013, IMG submission 88686) | Marine eukaryotic phytoplankton communities from Atlantic Ocean - South Atlantic ANT15 Metagenome | ecosystem: Environmental > Aquatic > Marine > Oceanic | place: South Atlantic Ocean...
AAGTGTTTGCATGTGCCACGCGCCGCAACGCCCCCACCCCATCCCCTCCCCCGCCCCCGGTGCGCGTGCTCCGCCGCGCGCACCCGCGCTAAAACCTGGGTAGGAGCTTTGGCGAGATTGGGTTGCAGCGCTGCAACCCAACCATGGAGATCGACGCGCTCTTTGCGCTGGCCGAGCAGGCGCGCGAGGAGCTCGAGGCGGAGTCGGGCGACGCGGCCGTCCACCTGACGGCCGCGCGCCGCGCCTCGTACAGCTTTGACGCGCACGGCGACGTGCACGTCTGCTTCGGCGTCATGTGCCCGCACGTGCGCCTGTGCAGCGAGAACCAGTACACCTGCTGCATCTCGGGGCGCGTCGTCGGCGTTGAGCACACGGGCGACGCCGACCCCGGCTGGACGGGCCGCTCGACCGGCAGCGCCAACCCGGACGACTCGGCGGGCACGCCCGTCGGCGGCTGGGTGAAGCGGCGCGACATGTACGCGGCGAGCGTGGCCGCGTTCCGCGCCGCGCACCAGATCTCCGACGCCGAGATCGCGCCCATCGCCGCGTCGGCGGCGCCGAGCGCGCCCGCGCCCAAGCGCGGCGCGCTGTGCGTGGACGAGGCTCCCGACGCGCAGGCGGCGCCCAAGAAGCCGCGCAGCTCGCGCAAGGAGAATTGGACGCGCGAGGCGATCGACAAGCTCGCGGCCGAGGCCGTCACGGTCATCGACAAGCTGTTCATCGCCAACCCGAAGGCGCCGCCCGCGGCGCCGCCGCCCGACCCGCGGCTGCAGAACCTCGAGTTCGTCAAGGCGGCGGCGATCCGCAAGTACGTCAAGCGGTGCGCCGAGGGCGAGAGCGAGCTCAACCTCGACGCGCTCAGCAACGTGATCATCCACGCCAACGAGTTCGTGCGCGCGCAGCGCGCGGCGGCCGCCGCGCACCTCAAGGCCGCGGCGGCGCGCGCCGCCTCCGTGCACGGGCGCACGAACGCGGTCTTCTCGGGGCAGATCCGCAACCAGCTGAGCCACCTCATCGTCAGCCTGTGGCGCGCGAGCTGCCTGACGAAGCACTTCCTCTCCGCCAAGAAGGGCGGCGACTCGTTCCGCCCGTTCGCGGCGGGCATCCTCTACTCGCTCAAGCGCGGGCTCTACCTGCCCGACGGCACGTGCGTCGTGCCCGTGCTCGAAGAGCTGTCGGCGCACCTGCCCGCGCTGCGCTCCGCGTCGTCGACGCCCGCCGCGAAGCAGCTGCAGAGCTCGAGCCACCGGGGGATCTGCAGCATCCAGAAGGCGCTCACGTCCATCGCCGAGATGAAGGCGGAGGACGCGATCCCGGCGCGCACGCTGCTGCGCGACGCGTCGCGCCAGGGGGCGTTTCTGCGGGAGTTGGTGAGTCGGAACTCGTAGCGACATGAGGGTTTTTTTTAATAAATAACACGCACACACACACACACGCGCGCGCTCGCTTGTGCGCGCCTCACGCCGCGGTGGCCACGGGCTTGCACGCAATCAGCTGCGTGCTCTCCTCGCGGTAGAGTACCATGATCATCCGCTGCTTGATGCTGATCGTGAGGGCGGTCTTCAGGTCAACCGGCCGCTTCTCCAGCGAGCCGTCCTCGCGCGTCACGGTCTCCAGGAACTGGGCCTCGCCCGAGTTGTGCACGGCGATGAGCAGCTTGCTCTTGCTGGCGACCGCCGCGCGTTCGCCAGCCGCCGCCACGGCGTCTACGTTGTCCATGCCCTTGCAGTGCCTCTCGCACCACTTGACCTCCGCCGGATCCTCGGCGCCGCCGCTGGCTTCGGCGATGATCCGCACGATCACCTTGGCGCGCTGCGCGTTGGTCAGGGTCGGGGCCAGCTTGAAGCACGGATTGCGCTCAAGCCCCATGCCGGTGATGATGCGCTTGGCCACGCCAAAGGGGAAGGGGCCGGCGTCGGGCTCGGGCGCCTGGACGGGCGGCGGCGCGGCGTTTCGGAGCGCCGCAAGCTCGGCGCGCAGCGCGGCCACCTCCTCGGCGCACGCGCGCCGCAGCTCGGCGCACGTGGCGAGCGCGCGCGACATGGGCGCGTCGGGACCGAGCTGGCCGATCGCGGACACGAGGAAGGCGGCGAGCGCCGGCATCTTGACGCGCGCGTCCTGGCTGAGCCGCTCGTAGACGTCGCCGACGCGGACGGGCCCGGAGAAGAAGGGGTCGCCCACCAGTGTGGCAAGGACCGCGTCCTCCGGCCCGGGCGCGCCCTCGGGCTTGCGCGGCCGCTTGAGCGGCTGCATCAGCGCCTCGAGCGACGACTCCTCGCCGTCTTCCACGAAGCAGTCGCCGTAAACCGTCCAGGCGAGGCACGTGAGGTTCCACTGGGGGTACGCGTGCATGTCGACCAGGTCAAGCGTGTTGTCCTGTTCGACCGGCAGCACGTAGTTCCAGTTGTAGGTCTCGCGCGTGAAGGGCTGCAGGTCAAACACGAGGCCCTGCCAGCCCAGCTGGTCTTTGAACCAGGGCGTCAGCAGCGCCCCCGGCGAGGTGCGCGTGCCGAAGCAGCTGACCTTCCTGGCCAGGTCGACAAACCGGTGCGAGGCGCGCAGGATGTGCAGGTTGAGGTTCAGCTCGTCCGCGTCCTGGTCGGCGGGACGAAGGCACGCCTCGCGCTCGTTCACGCCCTTTGCGAGCTCCTCGCCCCTGGCCTTCAGCAGGAACTCGTGCAGCTGGTCCTGCATCCCCTTCTTGTAGAACAGGAGGCCGTAGTCCACCTTCTCGTGCGTCCACCCCTGCGGCGTCCGCATGGTCGCGTCCTGGGCGATCTTGACGTAGATGTCCGCGAAGGCCAGCAGCTCGCCGTGCAGCTCCGGCGGCGGCGCGTGCTCGATCATCGTCGCCCAGAACGCGTCGGCGGTGCGCTTGTACGACAGCACGTACGCGTCGGCCACGGTTTCGGAGCCGACCTCCATGGTGCGGAAGAGCGCGCTGGGCGCCGGCTGCTGCGCGTGGTCAAAGAGCTGGGCCGCGGTCGTCCGGAGCGCCTTGAACATCTTGCGCCCCGTGTCCTTGTACGGCAGCGGCGACTTCACCATGGCGACCTTGCCGTCGGGCGCGACGAACACGAGGGCGAGCTCCGCCGTCTCCTTCAGCCCCTGCCCGTGCTCGACGCTGTACTTGCGCGCGTCCTGGTCCGCGAGCACCGCGAAGCGCGCGTGCCCGGCCGCGACCTCGTCGGCCTCGCCGCAGTTCGCCCAGTAGGCCATGCAGTCGAGCCACGTGCGCCGGGGCACGCACAGCCGGCTTTCGCGAATGAGCAGCGTCAGCGCAAAGGCGCGCGGCAGCGCGGCGTTCGCGTCGCACGGCACGTCAACGCGGCCGTGCGCGGCGGTGAGCTCGGCCGCCTCGCTCGCCCGCAGCTGCTCCACCTCGCCCTCCTTGAAGCACAGCGACACGGTCGACAGCTGGCGGAACCCCTCGTACAGGATGCCCATCTGCGTCTCCTTGGGCTTGCGGTACCGGTCGTTGCGCGGCAGCGAAAGCGGCCGCTTTTCGTTCGTTGACGGGCGGGTGACGGCGAAGGCGGGGTGCTCCGGAACGTCGTCGGGCTCGCTGTGGCAGCTGTAGCAGGCCTTGGCCGTCAGGCTCTCCGGTTGCTTCGGGGGTTTGTTGGCCCAGTCGGGCGTGCGGTAGCCCTCGAAGGCCTCCCCCGCAATGCAGGCCATCGTCGACATGCCGCGTGTCGACTCAGCCGCCGCGCAGGTCATGAGCACGGGGGATGCCATGGCGCAAGTTGCAAACGCATCGACACGCCTAGTAAACGACACACGTACTCGACAAACGACCAGACACACGCACGCTCACTCGACGCGTCCCACGAGCACGTCTTGCACCTGCTCGTCGCTCAGCGGGCGGAAGTTGTTGTCCACGTACCGCTCAAAGAGCGCGCGGCTCGTGCCGAGCGGGAGGGTCGCGAACGGGTTGCCGAAGCGCGACACGCCCATCTTGATGTCGTCAAACAGGCGGGGCACGGTGGGGCACCCGCGAAAGGGGGCGATGTGGCACCCCCTCCGCTCGACGTAGGCGTACTCCTGGATGCGCCGCACGGGGTGCCAGTCGCCCGTCGCCTTCGCCTCGGTGACCAGCGCGGGCGGGATGGCGGCGGAGATCACGTCCGGCGCCCAGGGCAGCCCGAACTTCTTCTTCAGCTTCGCGAGCAGCCACATGACGGGGCACTCGTCGCGCTTGATCTGGTCCAGCGTGCTCATCGGGCACACGACCGCCGGCCAGCTCAGGAGCGCCTCCTGCTCCTCCTCCGTGGGCGGCTCGGGGTACAGCACCCTGACCCAGCGCCCCTCGATGAAGTGCGTGTGCGCCTTGCGCGGGCCGAACTTGGCCGTGTTGTGGTGGAACGGCGCGCTCATCTCGCGGACGTGCCGCGGGTTGGTGGACCGCGACGGCCTGGCGGCCTTGGCGATCTTGCCGGAGGCGAGGGGCTTCGGCAGCTCGACGATCGTGTTGAAGTGGTGCGCACGGGGGTGCGTTTCGGTGGGGGAGGGGCGAACCATCGTGTCGAGTGTCACGGCCTGACAAAAAACACACCACGCAGCGTTATACTCGACAACGCTCTAGCGTGGCGGTGCGGGTGCAAAGTCGTAGTCGCCCGGCTGCGGCGGCGCGCCCCACTCGCGCCGCCGCAGCGGACGGAAGGGCGCGGACGGGGGCTTCGGCCCGGGCGGGTCGCTGGGCATGCCCTGCGCCATGAGCAGGCGGTGCAGCTTCACGGTGATCAGGTGGCGCTGGCACAGCGCCTCCGATATGTGGCGCGAGACCTCGTCCGAGGGCGCGCGCTCGCGCAGCAGCTCCAGGTACGCGTCAACCTGCATGAGCTCCCGCTGCGCGACGGCGGTGCGCGAGGGGAGGAACTCCGGGTGGTTCGGGTTGAGCGGCTTGCGGATGAGCGGCGGCTCGGTCGGCGCGCCTGGCGGGCGCGGGCGCGGGTCGACACGTTTGTCGAGGTCGTGAGCACGGGGGTCGAGGGCCGACGGCGCACCGGGCGGCGTGTTGGCGCTCATCGCTTTGTCGAGGTGTCGCAAGGCGGCCGCGCGCGGTTCCTTTCGTGGTCTCGACACCCGTGCTCATGACCTCGACACGCGGACCGAAGTGGGACGCCGAGCTGCCGCCGGAGCTGTGGTCGCTCGTGCTGGGCCACCTGTCGCTGTGGCAGCTGCGCCTCGTCAAGACCGTGAGCCGCAGCATGGCCAACCGCTGCCGCAAGGTGCTGCGCAGCGAGGAGTGGCGGTCTTGGACCGCCAACGAGCACGCGATGGCGTGCGAGGTCGCGACCCAGGCGACGCGGAGCTACGCCCTGCCGCTGAAGGTGATCTTCTTTGAGGACGACCTCTTCCACGATGACGACGTGTGCTTTGGCACGATCCACCGCCTCAAGCTCAAGCTGGTTAGGCGCACCGACAGCGTGAAGGCCGTTGACTCGCTGCTCGGGGCCAACTGGGCGCTCTACCACCTCCACGAAGAGGGCGATTTTGACGTTGAAGTGGCCGACATGCTCATTGAAGTGGACGGCCGCGGCCTCTGCGGGTGCGAGTACGGTCTGCGCCGCGTGCTCGCCGACGCGATGGAGCAGAGGACGCGTCTCCGGGACACCTCACAGACCACGAAAGAGCGTGCGCAGGACGTGTGCGACACCGCGATCTTCCAAGAGGTCAACGAGGACGGCACACCCGACTATGGCGAGGTGCACGAGGACACTGGCCGCCAGTGGCGCCTTTGGAAGCTGCTCGAGGAGATCAAGCCCGTGACGAAGGTTGGCGAGGGTCCCCGCGACTACATGGTGCACCGCGCCACGCACCAGGCCGCGTACGGGCGCGATCGGTACGACGTCGACCTGCTGCACCTCTGCGCCAACTTCCCGGGCCTGCTCACCTGAGCGTGTCAACGCCCGTGCCCACGAGCTCGACACACGCCAAGATGTCAAGCGACGAGATGGGCGAGCTGGAGCAGCGCTACATGCAGGCCATGGAGCGGTGGTCGACCCAGAAGTCGGCGCACGAGGTGGCCGAGAAGGCGTGCGTCGCCGCCGAGAAGGCGTTCGTGAGGGCGAAGGATGCCGAGGCGCAAGCGCGCGGCGCGCTCGACGCGGCGCACGAGGTGGTACTGGCCGCGCGCGAGGCGATGCGCGCGGAGCTGGCGGGGTAGGGCTAACCAGACTCTGCGTGTGTGTTCGTTTCAATTTTAAAAAATGTCCAACACCTGGCTGTGCAGCCGCCGGATCCACAGCTCCGTGCCGTCGCGCGCCAGCAGGCCCTTGCCGTACGCCTTGTAGAACTCGCGCACGCGCTCCACCGCGCCGAGGTAGCCCCTGGCGTTGTCGCGCCAGTTCTCGGTGCACGGGAGCGGCCGGTCGGGGCGCAGGCTCGCCGGCATCTGGTGCACGATTGACGCCGCGAAGAGCAGCCCCATGTCGACCGAGAGCATCGTCGTCTGCTCGCGGATCATCTGCTCGCGGTTGGCCATCGTGCTCGGGTAGTGCTTCGTCGTCACCTGCTCCTGCGAGCGCACGCGCCGCGCGATGGCCTGGTTGCGCTTCACCGCCGCGCGGTACAGGTGCGCCGGCGACGGCGTGGTCGGCCCGTGCCGCGACGCGCACAGCGGCGTCTCGATGTCGAAGCGCACCAGCCGCTTGAACTCGGCGTTGGCCGCCCTGTAGCACCCGTGGCTGCAGAAGCTCATGTCGCTCGGCAGCGACGAGCGCGGCGGCGGCTTGCGCCCGTCGCGGCAGCACTTCCAGTACTCGGCCGCGCTCGGCGCCTCCTCGTCGGGCTCCGGCGGCGGCGCCACCACCAGCGCGGGACGCTTGCAGCCGACGCGCTGGCACTCGGTGAAGTGGCGGTTGTACGAGGGGTGCATGCGGAACTCCAGGTGGGTCCAAGTGATCGTGCCCACGAAGCGGGCGGCGAGCGACGCGTCCTCCGGCCCGCACTCGGAGCGGATGGCGTCCAGCTTGTTGGCCATCGTCTGGCGGCTCTTGAAGATGTCCGGCAGCGCGATGACCGCGCGCGCCTTCTCCGGCGCGTTGTCGGGATTGGCCGGCTGGGTCCACAGCCACTCGTCCTCCTCGTCGATCGGGATCACGCCGTCGAGGTACCGCCGGCGGTGGCTGTGGGGGTGGGGGTGGAGGTAGTCGCAGTACGTGAGCAGCACCTGCACCTGGTTGCGCTCCTTGCGCCACTCGTCGCGCGCCTCGCGGTTGATCAGCGGCAGCACGCGCACCAGGTAGGCGAGGCGGCCGCGGCCCGTCTCGTCGTCGGCGAGCAGGCTCTCGTTGAGCAGCTGCACGACCGTGGGCACGAGCGGCTCAAGCGCGTCCGACAGCGACATGTCGACCGCCTGCGCCCACCCCCTGGCGCTAGGCCGCACCAGTTGCAAACTAGCGGTCGACACGCGGCGCGCGCGCAACCGTACTCACGACCCGGAAAAATGTCGAGCGAGACCATGGATGTTGACGAGGGGTACAACCCGCTCACGCCGGCGGAGGACGAGCGCAAGCTGTACGAGTGGCAGGCCGTGCCCGCCATGGGCGCGGGCGACGCGATGGCCAAGATGATCCAGAGCCTCCGGGACGAGGGCTTCCACTACGCCAGCACCAACGCCCCGCCCATCGGGCACGCCGAGATGCCGATGCGCGACCGCGGCGGCGTGCACCTGTACCGCCTGCGCAAGGACAAGAACTACGTGGAGCTTGAGGAGCGTCGCGTCGCGCAGCGGGTGCTGGAGTACCAGAAGCTCATCCTCGAGCTGCGGATCTACCAGGACGAGAAGGCGGTCGAGCTGGCCGAGTACCGCAAGGCACACCCGGACATGGGCTGGAAGTGAGCGGGGCAGGGGGGGGGGGCGTGTTGAGCGCGTGTGTGCGTGTGTGTCGAGGGGTAATGAACAAGCGTTTGATTTGACACTCGCACCCACACGCGCTCGACACGCGCACCCGGTTCTGGTCCCCCGTCCTCACGAGCGCTCGACACGCGCTATGATCTGCGGCGCCGACGCGGGCTCCAACCTGACCGAAGGCTTCATGGAGGAGCACAGCGAGAAGCTCAAGGATGTCCTCGTGCCGTACCTGAGCGCGAGCCAGCTGGCCAGCCTCGCGTGCACGTGCCGGCTGTTCTCCACGTGGTCCTCGGGCGCGCGCAGGGTCAGGCTCGGGCTCGAGCGCATTGTCGACGACGACACGGGCGACACGGCGCTCGCCGAGGAGGCGTGGCAGCCGCTCGGGTACATGCGCGGCGAGGCGGTGATGGCCAAGAAGCGGGCGATCAAGGTGAAGATGCGCATGTACACGGTCCACCCGAACTCGGACGGCGTGCTGGTCGAGCACGACGTGCGGCCCGGCCAGGCGGTCATGGCCGCGCGCACCACGCTCCGGGTGCAGCTGGTGCGCGCCGGCTCGGGCGCGGTGGAGGAGCAGGTGTACTGGGGGACGTACTGGAAGGACGGCAACTGGGGGGCGCCTGGGGAGCCCCCGAACGACCCGCAGGAGGTCAAGTGCACGATCAAGCACACGCTCTCCTCAAAGCGGCGGCCGCCGACGCAGTTCCGGCTCCGGTTCACGCTGGAGGTGGTGCGCCACGGCACCGAGCGGCACGCGCACTACTACTACGACACGCCCCCGTTCTGGGTGCTCGACCCGGACGCGATCCCCAAGAAGGGCAACGAGTTCTCGTACGCGCACGAGCGGTACCGCAAGCTGCGCGCCAAGCGCGCGCGCGACGCGGCGCGCACCGCCTAGGCCACCCGCTTCGGATCGAGCCCCTGCGGCGTGAGGTAGTCGGGCGCGCGGAAGTTGCGGTACTTGGGCTCCTGCCAGAACTTTTGGCAGCCGATGAGGCTGAGCTGGATCGCGATGCACAGGTCGTCCTGCTTTCCGTAGAGTTTGCCCGTGTAAGTCGTTCTAACTTTTCCAAACGTGGTCTTGGGCGGCTCCGTGACCACGCAGTAGCTCGACAGCTCGTCCTTGATGCGCAGCTTGGCCTCCGTGTGCTTGAGCTCGTTTGAAAAGAACTCGTGCGCGATCGCGATCTTGCCCACCGTGAGCGCCTCGCGCAGCAGCAGGCACATCTGCTGCTTGCGCTCGTTCGTCGTGAGCCACCCCAAGGTGCCCTGCTGGCCCTCGGACAGGCTCACCCAGTTCTTGATCCCCGCCGCCTCGACCGCGTGCAGCAGGTGCTGGCTCTCGAACGCGAGGTTGCTCTCAAAGATGAGCACGAGCTTGCAGTGCGCGAAGATGTGCATGCGCCGGATCGTCGCTAAGTGGTTCACGAGCAGCGCGTGCGTCTGCCGCACGTCCTTGGTGTGCATCGCGTCCACGCCCAGGATCTGCGCACGCGCACACACACACACTCACGCATGCCGCTGCTGAGCACGCTGCTCTTCGGCCGGCCCCTGAGCCAGCGGGGGGAGGACAACGCCGCCGAGGTGGCGGCGCTCGGGCGGTCGCTCGACCGCCTCCTGCGCGGCGTGCTCGACCTGCTGGGCCGCGAGACGGGCGAGGGCACCGAGGCCTTTGCGCAGGCCAGGATGGAGTGGGAGCGCGTGCTCGCGTCCGAGTACGACTACGCGGGCATCGCCGCGCGGCGCGCGGCGCTGCTCTTCGCGCTGCACACGCTGGAGCCGGTGCGCGCGCACTTTGCCAAGCGCGAGCCCGCGCTGGTGGCCGACCTGGAGGCGCGCGTGCTGCCCGCGGCCATGCCCTCGTTTCTGAGCGGCATGGCCCAGCGGCCCGAGGCGCTGGTGATTATGTGCAGCACGCTGACCTCCATGTGGAAGGAGGAGATGGGCGAGAAGGGCGGGCGCACCTGCAGCGAGCCGTTGGCCTCCTGAATGATCGAGGCGACGGAGAAGGCGGAGGCGCCGCCGCCGCTGGGGTCGCACGCGACGAAGACGTGGTTGACGTTGGAGTCGGGCTCGCGCACGTCGTAGCGCAGGCGGTTGGGCACGCGCTTGATCATCGCCTCAATGGACTCGGTGCCAAAGGCCTTCTCGGAGCCGTCGGCCGAGATGCCGAGCGACTCGCGCAGGAGCATGGCGGGGTCCTCGGCGAGGAGCGCTCTTACAGTCTCAACCTTCTTGGACGAGAGCCAGCGCGGCATGGACGCGAGCTTGTGCCTGCACTTCTCCGGGTGGTCCGTCTTGAGGCAGTCGTCGCACACGAGCGTGATTTTGATCGTCTCAAAGATGTTGTGTCCGTAGTCGTCCGTCATTTCCATCATTTTTGAGTAATGGTTGCCCGAGTCTAAAATGGTTGAGATGCACAGGAGCACGGACTGCTGCATGGACAGGAGCGGCACCACCACCTCGCTCACAAGGCCGGGGTCGCAGTACGCCGCCTCTTCTAAAATTATGACGTCGCCCGAGACGCCTTTCAACGACTGCGACGGGGGACATTCGGGGCACGCGCGCGCGGGGGCGCGGGTGAGCGCGAGCTAGCCAAGGACCAAGGAGGGAACCCTAAACGGCCGTGGAGAGGAGGAGGAGTTCACATTTTTAAAACCAAACACCGTACACGACAACGGGTTAGCGACACGCACACGTCCCGCACACACGCGACGCGGCCTTTGCCCTCACGCGCCGCCTGCGGCCTCCTTGCGGATCGCGACGCGGCCCTCCTTGCCCAGCCGCCGCTTGCGCGCGAACTCGCTTTCCGGGCGGCGGTACAGCTCCGGGTTGGCGGCGTGGCGGGCGCGGCGCTCCGCGCACTCCTCGGCCCAGCGCGCCCGAGCCGCAGCGTCGCGCTCCGCATCCTCGCGAGCCCCGTCCTCGACGAGCTTGACGCGCTTCTTGATCGACTTCTTCGTGTCGTCCAGCTTTGCGCCAAAGGTGTAATCCCCCCCGATGCTTGCGTCCCAGCAGCGGTGGAAGGCGTCCTGCAAGGTCTTGACGGTGCGGTCGTAGTCGCCCCCAAAGTGTGCGTAGAGCTCGCGCGCAAAGGGGAAGACCAGCCACGCGCGCGCATCGGGCTCGCAAAAGAGGGCGTACAGCTTGGGCGGAAACTGGTCCTTGAACTTGGCCGCGCTCTCGCGGACCCAGTTGCCCTTGGCGCAGAGTTTCTCCTCGTAGTGATCCCTGCGGTCGTCGTCCTTGGTCTTGGCATCCGCAGCCATGCTGGCCATCGAAAGCCCCATGCGCAGCCCCTTCATGAAGATCTTGAACTCGGCCTTGTCGGCGTCGGTGAGCCCCTCGGCAATCGCCGCCTTCTCCTCGCCCACAACGAGCCGCGCGATGGCCTTGGCCTCCTCAAGGTCTTGGATGTGCGAAACGTCAACCCACACGCCTCCAGCCAGCACCTCCCAGGCGTCGGACGAGCGGCGGAGGTTTGGGTGCGGGCAGTCAACCTGGTTGAGCACGAACTTGTCCTCGAGCGCGTCGTCAATCGCGTGATAGAACGGGGTCTCGCACGGGGCCTCTCGCACGTAGTCCATCGGAACATGAAAGCCGGTGGGCTTCTCACCGTAGCGCGACCACCACGGCAGACCCTCGCCCTCGCCGTCAACGAGATGCGGAAGCTCCTTGACCAGGTCGGTCAACACCACCACCTGCGCCTTGGCGGCGTCGCGCTCGTCCGCGATCGCCTGAATTTTATTGGCGTTCGCCACCGCCGTGAACTCGCCCAACGACGACTGGAACTTCGTCCGCGCCTTCTTGGTCACCACCGAGTCCATGGTGCGCGTGTCAACTTTGCCTGCGCGCACTCGTGAGGACGGGGGTGGGTGCGTCTGGGGGCGTGTCGACCCTAGCTAGGGTCCAAGCGGACGCGTGTCGACTTTTTCTGGTGGAGGAAGGGGGGAAGGGGCGCGTGTCGACCCGGGTCGTGAGCACGGGGGTGGGGAGAACAGTGCCCCGGGGGGTCCACGGGCACGTGGGGGCGAACCTTGTCGATTTCGTGCTCAACGGCCTAAGCCCGCTTGCGCTTGCGCGAGATCAGCTGCTCCATCACGATGGGCGGCAGCGCGTTGCCCACGCACCGGATCGCCGTGGCGACGTGCGCGCCGAGCTCGTACCCGGGCGGGAAGCACTGCAGCGCCGCCTGCTCCTGCGGCGTGAGCGGCACCAGCTTGGTGTTCGTGTTCGGTTTGGCCCACCGGAGCGCGCGGTCGGCAACCACGCACCGCGCGGGCCCCGTGATGGGCACGCACGAGTCGTCGTCGGTGTACTCCTTGTAGACCCACTTCTTTTCCCCCGTGGGGTCAGGCTTGCCGTTGCTCCAGCGCAGCCGGTTGCGCAGGTGCGTCCCTCGCGGCTCCGCGATCACGTCCGCCACGCACCGGTGCCACCGGGTCGCGCGCAGCAGGTGGGCCACCACGTCGGGACTGCCGGCGATGACCCGGCGCCGTTCCTGCGGCACGCCGTAGTCGTAAAAGTTGACGACGGCGTAGGCGACGCGGTTGCGGTGCGGCGCCTTGGGCGCCTTGAGCGTCTCGAGGTATTGCAGCACGATTGGGGCCGCCACTTGCTCCATGGACCAACTCGTGGCCGAGCTGGCAAGCGCAAACTCAACGTACCACTCAATCAGGTTGATGGCGCCCTCGCGCATCTCCTCAACGCGGCTCTGGTTGGCCACGGACACCGCGGTGCACGGCGGGCTGCCGTGCAGGTGCCAGGTCTCGTCCGCGTTCGGGAGGGGCAGCGGCGTGCTGGGCGGCAGCGTGGCGCACAGGTGCGTGCACCGCGGGTGGTTGCGCGCGTGCAGGTCCATCGCCGCCCGGTCGGCGTCCACGGCGAGCGCCACCTCGTACCCGGCCTGCGCGGCCCCCTGGCTGGCGCCTCCCACCCCCGCAAAGAGGTCCACAAACTTGGGCGCGCCCCCGCCGCGCCGGCGGTGCGCGCGGGCGCGGTCGTGCGCGCCCTCCAATTTGAAAAACTCCTTTATGCACGACTGCATGCCTCTCCCCAAGGGTGCACGCGTACAACACACGCACAAGTTGCAGTGCAGAGCAACACACGTACGCGTGCACGCGTGGAGAGACTAGCGCGTGGCCAGCGGCGGCCACGCTGCAATGCTTTCCGAAAGTGTACAAGTGTGGCGCGATCGGCGACTGCGTCGCCGGCGTCGGGAACGCCGTCCCGTGCCTCGTCGCGCGCAAGTTCACAGAGGGAGTCTGGGCGAATGCCGCTTCGCCGCGGCTCCTGCCGCGGGCGCCGGCGACTCGCCGTGCACCGAGTCGCTGTCGGAGTTGTCCCCGCCGCCGCCGGTGTCGGTGCCGGACCCGCTGCCGGAGGGGCCGGCCGCTCCCGAAGCGCCCTCCTCCGAATCGCGCTTGCGCTTCCCGAAGCGCTCCTTAAAGGTGCAAGCGACTTTGTACCACATCGCATTCATCCGCTTCTCCCGCGCGAGCTCTTCCGCGGCGTCCGCCGAAGCTGTGCAGTCTTTCAACGCGTCGTTGATCTGGATCAACGCGTAAAGCGGGAAGCGGATGTGCAAGTCCTTCTGGACATCCTTCTCGCCCAACGTCACCAACCCTCGCTTCTGGCGCACCAGGTCGCGGAGCGCGTGCTCGGCAGAGAGCGGTGGCCAGTTCCCGTTCTCAAGCTCGTCCACCGTAGCCAGGCTCAGGTAGTCAAGAGAGTACTGCTTCATGAGCTCTGAAATGTCCTTCTGGTGGTCCAAGGCGCGCTTCTCCGCGCGCGGTTTGTGCTCGGAAGCGTGCCTGGCCAGCTTTTTGGCCCTCTTTTGTTCTTCCGGGGTGAGGACGTTGGCGTTCGTCGCGGGCACCGCCGCGGCGCCCCCCCCAGGCTGCCGAATGATGACGGTAGTCGCGTCCGCGTTGTTCTCCCATTTCGCCGGCGTGAAGTTGGGGTCGTTGAGCTTTGCCCACACGGGCTTGCACAGCGGGTCGTGCTGCATCGTGTGCAGGAACAGGTTCTGAAAAACCTGGGTTGCCAGGAGGTGCCCGTCGTTGGGATCCCGGAGAGTCTTCTTGCTCTGGTCCATGGGCAAGTTGTGCTCAAGGATCCACATGGCGTCGTACCCGTATATCTTGGCGAGCAGGTACCTCTTCCCGTTAGGCTTGAGGCCGCCCCGCTCCTTCTCGTCAATGAACAGTGCCCAAAACCCGTGCACGCCGTGAGGAAGCAAGGTCGCCAGCTTCTGCAGGTCGTCCTCGTTGAAGTGGCCATTCTGCGGATTGCACCCCAACATCTGCGTGAACGCCAGAAACTGGCGCTTCGCGCCCTTTATGCCGTGATCCAAGGTGCCCATGAGGGTACTGGCACTCGGCCTGACGAAGGACGCGTCGCCGGCCTCCTTGCCAGTCAGCGCGCCCGACCAAACATCGTCGCCCGTGCCCTGGAAGGCGGCCAGGTAGAACACCAGGCCGCCCGATGGCCCCTGCCCGGCCTCCAGCATGGCGGGGTCGGACGCGTTGACACGCGCATCGTACATCGGTCCAGACATGATCTTCCCGTCGTGCGCGCCCTTGTTCAGCGTGACGCGCAGCAGCGCCGAGGCATTGGGCTCGCTGAAGCCGCGCATCGCAAAGGCCTGCGTGTGCGCGACGTTGCCAAACGGCTTCGTCATGCCCGCCTCCACGATCTTGACGTACCCGTCGTGGAGCGCGTTGCGCTCGCCGTAGTCGTCAATGTCCCAGATGCCAATGGACAGGGCGCGGCGGTAGCAGAGCGTCTCGCCGCAGGGCAGGCGCTGCGTCTTAATGGCCACGTCGCGCCACTTTTCGCGCACGGCGGTGCTGAGCAACACGCCATCGGGGTTCTCCTCGGCGTCCTTACCCGCAGCGGGGCGGCACACGATCTCGTACTTGTTGTCGGTCACTCGCCTCTTCCACATGGGCGGATCGTCGCCGCTCCAACTCGTCCCGGTGAAGAGCATCGCGAGGCACGACTGGTTGGGGTCCCGTTCGGCCCACGGAACGACGTTGTCCTTGATGTACTTCTCGATGAGCGCCTTCGTCCTGTCCTCGTCGTATGTGCCGCTACCCCGCTTCACCACAAACATGGAGTATTGCCAGAAGTTCCGAAGGTTCGCCTGCTCAATGTCGGTCTTGACGGTGTGGCCATTGATGTCCAACCACTCAATGTTGCCTTCGTCATCGAGAAACCACTCCACGACGATGTGCTTGTGATTCCTGATCTTCTCCTCGGGCACGAACTCGCCCACCTTGGTGTTGCACATCTTCTTGTACAGGATGGCCACGCCCGTGCGCTGACGCGCGTCAAACCCAAATGCCATGTTGACGGTGTCCTTGCCGAGACCCATGGAGTAAACCTTGTGCCCCTGCTGGAAGAGCGAGTCCTTGAACTTTTCGAGGTCATCCCCCTCGCCCCCGAAGTTGCACAGGTCGTACGCCGGCTCCGCTGCCAGGTTGGAGTTCATCAGCATCACGAAGGTGGGCTGTTTGTACACGTTCACATCGTCACCGCCCGCAAAGATCTTCTCGCCCGGGTCATAGAAGTGGTACTCCTGCTTGATCGTGAATTCTGGGTCGATTTCCACGCCCTGCGCCTTTGCCAGCTGGTCGCGTCGCTGGACCGCATACGAGGCGCCGTTGGGGACCATCTCGTGCGCAAAGGCCCGGGCGATCTTGCCCTTGTGAACGTCCATGAAACGATTGCAGATGTTCGCGTCGGACACCGAGCTTTCCTGCATCAAGCCGCGGGGCTCCTCCACCTCGGTCATCGTGCAGCGCGAGTCGACCGTCTCGGGTGGCGCACCTGTCGACACGCGGTGCCCAAAAAAGTCGACTCGTGAGCACGGCGATCTACCAGGTTGGGGGTTAGATGGGGGGGGGTGTGTCGACTCGTGAGCACGGCGATCTACCAGGTTGGGGGTTGGATGGGGGGTGTGTGTCGACCGGTGCGGCGGTGCGTGTGTTGGTATAAGATAATAACCACGCGTAAGCGTCTTTCCGGTAAGGAGGCCGGCGCGCACGATGTCCTACAACGAGCTGGCCACGCACTCGGTCACGAGCGGCACGTGCGCCGCCAATGGCTTCGCCAGCATCACCACGGCGGCCGATTGCCAGGCGTACGCCGACTCGCGTTCGGACCGCTTCTGGCAAGCCTACGGCAACCCTATGATCATGAACGCCAACTACCCGGCCGGCTGCAGCGTGCTCATCCAGTCGAGTCAGCGGCGCGTCTACTTCAACACGCACCCCACAGGCGCGGCCTCCGCAAACACGCACTACATCTGCGGCGGGCCGGCGTACGACTGCAGCGCGTGCGTTGGCGGCAACGCCGGCAACATTCAGGGTTGCGAGGGCGGCGTCGGCGTCTACTCCTCGGCCGCCAACGGCTGCGTCAATCCCGGGGGAACGCACTACTGCAGAGACCCGGCCACCGGGAATTCGCCCACGTCGGTTTGCAACCCGGCGCCCCCTCCGCCTCCCTCGCCCCCTCCGCGCCCTCCGCCGCCGCCTCCACCGCACGACTGCAGCGCGTGCATGGGCGGCGGCGGCGTCGGCAGCGTGGGGTGCATCAACGGCCAAGGCGTCTACTCCTCGGCCGCCGACGCCTGCACCGATGC
>Ga0115013_10001022_pt1 | contig 16487 bp, 11 predicted proteins | sample SouAtlMetagenome_2_FD_88686 | JGI IMG/M metagenome (GOLD analysis project Ga0115013, IMG submission 88686) | Marine eukaryotic phytoplankton communities from Atlantic Ocean - South Atlantic ANT15 Metagenome | ecosystem: Environmental > Aquatic > Marine > Oceanic | place: South Atlantic Ocean...
AGGCCATCTATACTAAAAACTACATAATCTAAAGGTCCATTTAGTAAGTTTGCACATTCAATCCACCAATTTGGATTTCTTATACTGCCATTAGTGTTTATGCCTATAACTATTTCCGAACGTAGATTCTTTATCCATCTTATTTTTTCTAATAACCCAGTGTCTGCACATGGATCACCTACTGTGCCACAAAAAAATACTTTTTCTAATGTCTTTATATTCTTTATTATTTTTAATTGGTAATCTTCTAAACTCAAATTAGATAATGATACAATACATCCTTTACCATCCACATTTCTTGCACACATAGGACATGCTGCATTGCATTTACTTGTAGGTTCAAAATGTAATATTTTTGTGTCTACCATTCTGTTACATGATCCTTATCAAACAGTTTTGCTTTTATGCATTTAGTCCTGCATTCCTGATTATCAAATTGTTTGAATTCGCCTTGCCACCAATCGTCTGCTAATATTTCGTCTATAGTATTGTTATAGAGGTTAAATTTTGTTTCAGCAAGTTTAGTCCATTTTGCATTGTGTGGATATCTAAGTGCAGTCCAACAACAGGGGTAAAATTCACCTGTGCTTTTTAAGAATACACCTTTGTTACCTATGTAGCATAGTGCTGGATATTCATTACTTTTTTGCAATTGCTTTGCTCTATCCCAAAAAGTTTGCTTTAAGTCAGCGCCAGGACGTTGTTTTGATGATAGATATATTTGTTCTCTTTCAAATCTATGTCCTTTAGCAATAAGATCTTTATTCAAAGGTTCTAATAAATCATTGTTGCCATATGCATCAGGATAGGTACTGCCAAATTTTGTACTTTTAGTAAGTTGCCAACAGTCTACTTTACAATCATTTGCAATTTTAATAATCTTATGTAAATTAGACTCGTTAAATCTAAATGCAATAGTTGCTATCACCGTATATGTAGTTGTGTTTATTCCTTTGAAAGTTGCCAATCCTGCTATAATACTATTCCAATCGCAGTTTACACGGTACTTACTATTACTTTCTTGATCCCAACCATCAAGACTCCAATGTATTTCATCATATACATTTAAACAATTAGCAAGTTTTTCCCACCATTCAATAGTTTTATAACTTCCGTTTGTAATAATCAGTAATTGTATTTTTGGATTTATTTCTTTAATGAATGCAACTATTTCTAAAAACTGTTTTGCATATATAGGATCTCCATCATCTCCACAAAAACTTATTTTACGAATCTTTTTTATTCGTTCTGCACCTATTTGTGTACGGAAAAAGTCCAATGAAAGTTGACGATTAAGGAGGGTTTGTGGCATTTCAGCCCTAGTACATCTAGGACATTTTAGTGTACATATACTACTTACTTCTATATGCCAATGATCTAATGCTAGGTTCATGCAATTTCTACATCCGTATCGTAACTAGTAAAACCGTTCTCTTTTATTACTTTTAGTACATTGTTTACACGGCCAATTAGTTCGTCTTTATGCGAAACTAACCAAACACTTTTGCTACGTTCTCGGCTCATACGTTTTAGTACTGCCATACTATTCTCTACACCTGAACTATCCATGCCACTATCAACTAGTTCGTCTATGAATAGTAAGTTAATTGGTTGATATAAACTTTCCCAAACATCACGGAATGCCCAACTTAAACTTAGTATTAGTCTATTACGCTCACCTCTACTTAGGTTATCAAAGTCTAAATCTCTACCCAGTTCTTGTATTTCAACAGTCAAGTCGTTTTGGAAAACTACCGTATGTGGTAAGCCAATGGCATTTAAGTATTGGTCTAGTCTTGTATTTAAGTAAGAAAGGTTCTGTTCTATTATCCTTTTACGTATAAAACTATCTTTATTTGTAAGCAATTTTAATAAAAATTCTTGATGTTGTTGTACTCTTGTCAGTTCGTTTATAATATCCCAACTTATATCCTGTACTGCAGTAGTTTCCATTTCTGCAATTTGATCTGTATAAGGATCTGTTTCATCTTGTTTATTTTGTAATTGAGATTCTAATGTTGATAAACTTGAACGATGATTATGTGCATCAGTAGCAGTATCATAAAAAGTCCTTGGCTTATCCGGAACAGTTTGTTTCTGTTGCTTTAGTGCTTCTATACCATGTTGTAATTCTATAAGAAATGTATTTGCATCTTGATATTCTTTGTCTGCTTTTTGTATTTGTTCTTTATGTGTTTCTAAATGTGAAACGCTTTGCCCACAACTACTACATGTCCCTTGATTTATATCATCTAGTGCTTTCTTAGTACGGTTAGCATCACGTTCTGCTCTGTTAATTTGTGCTTGTAGTGAAGATGTATCTTTGGTCAACTGTATTTGGGCATTGTTCAGTATATGCCAGTCACCTAATTCTGTATGTGTTCTTAGTTCTAAGTCAATATCAACGTGTGCTAGGTCATTAATTGCAGTTTTGAAGTTTTCTATATCTTGACTTTTTTTGTTTTGCCAAAGTGTTTGTCTACGTCTTAGAGCCTCAACTTGTTCTACTATTTTACCATTTGCGTCTTCAACTGCTTTTATACGAAATTGTTCTTCTTGTATTTTATTTTTAGTAACACGAACTAGTTCTTTTAAGTTTTCTGCTTTTTCACTTAGGATTGTTATACCAAGTAACTGCTCAATAATGGCACGTTGATCATTTTGTCGCATACTTAAGAAAGGCTCACTGTATGTGTTTAGTGCCAATACATGTTTAAACATAGCATGACTCATACCTAGTAAGTGTTCTATTGCTTTTTGTGTTTCTCTACTATCACCTTGTGCATAATCATCTGCTTCTTGTTCACTGTTGTTTATGTAAAACTTTAGAACATTACTTTTGCGACCACGTTCTATTCGATATTGTAATCCGTCTTTCTCAAACTCAACAGTGACTAACATATTTTTGCCGTTAGTCTTGTTTATCAAATTATCTTTACGAATATTAGTAAGGGCGTCACCGTACAATGCATAACTTAGTGCATTGATGATAGTAGTTTTTCCAGTACCATTTCTTGCACCTGCATCACCGCCACCTGTGTCTAAATTTTCACCTAGTACAAGTGTTAAGTCGTTTCGATTGAAGTCTATTGCTTGTGTAGTATTTCCTACACTCATAAAGTTTTTTACTGTCAGAGTATTAATTTTGAACATATGTTTATTATAACTAAATTTGGTAAAATTGTAAAATTTTATTTGCTAGATGATATGAATTGTTGATACAACTAAGACCTTTTATTGTAACTGTTTGATGATCTTCTATAGTACACATATTGATATATAAAAAGTTACTAAGACTACTTTCAAACAAACCATCCAAATAAGTGCTATTGTCTATGCTGGCATGTCTATAAATTTCCAGTTGATGGCCTTGTAGAATAGGAACAAAATCATTATTGGTAAATATTTTTCTTGCAACAGGCAACATATCATCTTCTAAACCGGAGTAGTTTAGCATAATAGTACTTTCACTATGTGCTAAATTTATTGAATTATTCAAATCCAAAGTAAGTATGTTTTTTTCTTTTGCACCATCAATTATAATCAGATCTTGTTTTTGAATTTTTGTGTAATCTACTTTAGTACTATCACAGTGGATAAATCTATGATTTTCGTTATCTATAATTTTTTTATAAAAGTCTATTTCATCATTTATATCAATATCTATTATTTCTATTTCACTATTAACATCTGTAACAAGCAAACTAGTAAGTCCTTGTTTACACCCTATCTGTAAACAGTTTTTTACATTATGGTTTAGTAAAAAGTCATACAACATTACTGCATCAGTAACACATCTGAATCGTGCATCTTTATCAAATTTGTGATCCAGACTGGCACTGTTTAGATAGTTTTTCCAAAAAAATGTTTCTGTAAAACGCTTCTGCACTATAAGTTCCGGTATATGTCTAGCATTAGATTACTATCATATTGTTTGCTATCTATTTGTTGTAGTTGACTTGTAACTATACTATCTACACTTTCAAAGTTTATTTCACCTTGTATCTGCATATCCATGTCTTCAGTTTTTACTGGTATAAGACTCATTTCACGTAGTTGGTACTCATGCATAAAAGTTTCTTTTATAAAACTTGCTTCTTCATAACTTATATCTACATCTAAATTTACACGAGCATAAGTCTTAGGACTTAAATATTTTTCTGGACCTTCTAAAAGTTGACTTATTTTTAATGTACGATATTTTGGTTGATCTGGCCATGCAATAAACTGTTTTGTACCGTCCCAGTCTAGTATCATCATACCTCTTTCATCGTCCCATGCATCGCTATAATTGTGAGGAAAAGCATTTCCTGTGTAAATTACATTATCTCTTTCTTGTCTTTTATGAAAATGTCCAGTAAACACTTTACCACAACGACCAAAATCATTGTGACTTAGTTCTCCATGATCAGGCATCTGTACCATTGCATTCATGTAAAAGTGAGGAAGTTCAAAGTGTCCAATTACATAGTCTGCTTTTATCTTCTGCATTTGTTTATGTTCATCACCTACTAACCACGGCACAAAGGCTACGTTGTCTACAGTAGTGATATCGTTATAGAACTGTATGTTTTCATATTTTTTTATAAATGCTATACTATTGTAATCACGTTTGTCTCTATGATATTCATCATGGTTGCCTGGGATAAAGTGTATAACATTAAATGTTTCATTTAGTTTATCTAATGCTTGTACACTATAATTTAATGTACTGACATTTATAGTTGCACGTTGGTGGTGCCAGTCGCCCATAAAAATACAAGTGTCTGCTCCTTGTTCTTTGGCTTCAGTACAAAACCAAGTTACAAAGTCAAGACAATCTCGATTAAATGTTTGACTATTGGATTTATTGCCAAAGTGAATATCCGTAAAGACGGCGGCCCGTTTAAATAAACTCATGTATACATTATAACATCTAAAAATTTAATGTCAAGTTATAGGCTCAGCACTCTTCGCCATTTCATTTTCGTTTTGTCTAGTGTAACTTGGATTTAGACCCACACTTTCTAAAATATCATCTCTGATTGACTGATTTTTCTTTTCTAAGTTTAATACACGAGTAAAACTATTTGTTATAGCCGCAGTATAGTAAGCAAAAGGGTTTTCGCTTTTGCTTTCGTCGAACTGTAGACCAATTTGTGTTAATTGTAGTAGTGCTTGGCTACGCATTTCATCATTATATGTGTATCCTCGCCAGTTTGATCTTGTACCATAACGTTCGCACAATTTCATATACATTCTAGCAAGTTTACTTGTAGTCTTGCCGTGGGTTTTACTAAACTGTCCATTTTCTAACCCGCCTTCCCAATGACTCTTACCAACTAGTATTGGACTGTCTTCATCATCCATTCTAAAATGTTGAAACGGAGGAAAGTTGCACTGTACATGATGATCTGCTACTGTTTTAGGATTCTTTTTACGACCTGGATGTAATGGTATATGGTCATGTGTCATTATTCTAAAAACTACATCTTTCTTATTAATTTTTTTCCAGTCTACTGCAAAGTCTGCTTGTTTAACTTTTTTTCCTTCTGCTCTCGCCGCTTCGTAATTTTGTTTTTGTATGCGATCCGCTTGATTTCTTTTTGCTTGAGCAACTGTCCTTATGTTTATTTTTTCAATGTTTGGTAAAATGATATCGTAAATATCGTCACCATCAGCAACAAAACTACTATATGTACTTTTACTTTTATGTATTTCTTTTAATAAATCACGGTTGTTTAGGTAATTTTTACGTTTTATCATATATGAGATTCCTTTTATATACGTATATTATACAGCCTATAAATATACTTATGCAATAAAAAAATAAGGATTTTTTAAGTGGCATTCGATTTAGGAAACAAATTTACTCGTAAAGCAGACCAATTCGTTAAAGACGCTTCGGGCAAACTACTACCTGGCAACGACCCTCTAAGTAAAATTGGTCGTAATGTTATAGATGCTAGTGCGAACAGATTAGTATCTGCAGGGTTAGAATTTGCTAAAGGTGTTCCGTTTTTAGATGATATAGTTACTACAACATTTAGAGAAAATGATACACGAGTAAGATTGTCACTTAGTCCTAATAGTGGACAAATTTTATATAAAAGTTTTAATAATAGGTTATTAGAACCATTGATAGATACAGATGGTATATTATTTCCTTACACACCAACACTAGGTATTAGTCATACGGCTCAATATACAGGAATGCATCCTACACACAGTAATCATGTACAACACAGCTATAACGCTAGTTCAGTTGATACAATCAGTTTAGACACGTACTTTACTGCAAACGATGCAGATGAAGCAAGATATGTTTTTGCAGTTTTACATTTTTTACGTAGTGCTTATAAAATGTTTTTTGGTGCAGACGATAAACGAGGTACGCCGCCTCCAGTACTTAGATTAAGTGGATACGGGCCTTTTAATTACAATAGTGTGCCTGTAGTATTAACAAATTTTACTGAAATAATGTCAGGTGATAGAGATTATATAGAGGTACCTCTTGCTGCTTCTCCTGATGCAGCAACGAAAACTATGATTCCTACTTATATGAATATGAATATGACACTTACTCCAATATATACTAAAGATCAAATATCTAATTTTAGTTTAGAGAGTTTTGCACGTGGAGATTTGATAGGGAGACATGGTGGCGGAGGAGGATTTCTATAATGGCAGTTGAATATAGTAGTGATAGTCCATATGCAGATACCAGTCAATATAGTTATTATTTAGATGTACTAAGTCCAAGGGTAATACTTCCTTTTAAAGATGACGTTTTACATACACTAACACAAGTTCATCAATATAGACCAGATCTTTTGGCTTTCGATTTATATGAAAATGATAAATTGTGGTGGGTATTCCAAGCAAGAAATCCAAATGCATTTGAAGATCCAGTATGGGATTTTCGAACAGGTGTAAAATTTTATTTGCCAAAGAAAGAAACTATAGATACTGCGTTAGGAATATAAATGGCAGTCCCTCCATATAAAAAAGTTCAAAATCCAGCACCACAAGATTTAAGTTTATTTACAGAGCCCGTTGATGCTATTAAAATTCCTGCTGAAACTATTGTCGCTTATTCTAACGATGCTATAGGAGGAAAAGTTGACTATGGTAAAGATGGGTATAGAGTAGATGCAGATGGCAATCTAAGAATACTTATTCAACCTAACAACCAAGATTATTCTGATTTTTCCGGACTAAATCCAAAAAAAGGGACTCCTGAAGATATTGATTACGGAGATGATTATGCAGATAATGATTTTGCTAATTTAATTAGTTCTAGAGATAGTGACACTGGAGTAATCCCTGGCTTAAATTTTAGTAAAAAGCCTGTAAAAGTTACTGGTGGAAAAGACGCAAAATCAAATGATAAACAAGCGAAAAGACCATTTAGTGAGGATTTATCTAAGGTAGAAATACAACCTAAGATAAATGAATTGAATCAATACTCAAGTGTATCATATAATATTGCACTTTACATGATGAATAGTAGAAGTTATGTTAATATAACAACATCGCCTAATAGTCCGCAGGAAGCATTGCAATTTCCTAATAGTCAATTATTGATGCGTAGTGGTGGTGTTGGATTAGATAACACAGATCCAAACAATAATTTTAGTAATGACTTTTTTATTGATGATTTAGAAATAAGCAATATTGCAGTTGGCCCAAATAAATTTAGACATAACACAAATGCTACAGATATAAGATTTACAATAACTGAGCCACGTGGCGTAACACTATTAGAAAAGTTACAAAGTTTAGCAAGTACAGTATTAGTAACTACTAGAGAAAAGTATATTCATGCTCCTTACCTGTTAGAGATACAATTCAAAGGATATGATGAAACTGGAAAACCAGTACCTACGCCAAGTAAACCTAAATATATACCTATCAGGATTACAGATATGACATTCGAAGTCAGTGCAAGTGGTACAGAGTATAGGGTTACTGCAGTTCCATTTTCGAATCAAGCCTTAAAATCTATTGTCAGTACTATTCCACACAATATTGAATTACAAGCAAAAACAGTTGGTGATATTTTTAACAGTGAAGTTACAAAAGTTGTAGATGAAGCATCACGTATTACTAATCCAAATCAGGGAATAGATGGACCTGCACAAACACCATCGTTAGAAAAAAGGACAAAGCACAAAAATTTAGGTGAAATTTTAACTGATGGACAAAAGTCACGTACTAAAGATAGGACAGTTATACAACCTAATGGCAAACCACTTGATATTCAGGCTGCAGCAGAACGTTATGATTCATATTACTTCTTATTAGCAGATGAGATTGCAAATGCAAAACTAAATTTAGGTGATCTTTATGATGCCCTTAATACTCCAGTGCCAACAGATGGAGAGAAAAAAGGTAAACCTAATAATGATGATAAAAGCCAGTTTGAAACCTATGTACAGGGTTTGACTAAGGGCGTAAAGTTTGACAAAGATACAGGTATTTTTAAAATAAATGCAGGAACCGATATATCTAGATTAATTAATCTTGTGATAATGCACAGTGATTACATGGATAAAAACATTGAGGATAATCCAGATCAGTATGCTAAATCAGGAGATCCAATAAATTGGTTTAGAGTTAGGCCTATAATTAAAAGTGCTACTGGAGCAGGTGGTGGCTATGATTCTAAAGAAGGTAGATACAAGTATGATATATTATTTGCAGTAGAGAAAAATGTAATACACTATCATGACTTTCCTTGGGCAAAGAAAAGTGTACCTGTAGGTAAGGGATATCATAAAAAATATAATTACATCTTTAGTGGACAAAATACAGAAATATTAGATTTTAAACTAAAGTTTAATACTGCGTTTTTACAAGTTATGACTGCAGGTACTGGTAGTCCATTTGCCAATAAAAGAGCTTCTACTCCTTTTACGCCTTTACAGAAAGAAGTTGTGGGGTCTTTAGAAGGCAACACAACAAATGTAAGAGATAATGTAACTAGAAGCCGTGCAAAGGATCTGTTTAGTAGTGTCATGAGCGATGGTGTTGATTTAGTAAATTTAGATTTACAAATAATTGGAGATCCTGCGTGGATACCAACAAGTGATGCGTATTGGCAGGATAAGGTAAGACAAGGTGAATCATATGCACAGTCCTTTATGCCAGATGGCACAATAAATTATAATCTTTCACCTCCATTTATTCAAATAAATCTTAAAACACCAACAGATTATGATAACAGGACAGGTTTACAAAACCCTAACCAAGTAACAAATAGTAGTTTTAGTGGTGTCTATCGTATTACACAAGTAGATAGCACATTTTCTGGTGGACAGTTTCAGCAAAGATTGACAGGTTTTAGAGCACCAATGCAATCTGTAGCAGGTGGAGTTGCTCGAGATAATAGATCGCTATCATATAAAGAAAGGGATCTACCAATAGACTCATTTAGTAGAGAAGCCACAAAGAACTTGAAAAAACAAGCAAAAGATTATATATTTAAAGATGTAAAAGCAAAAGTAGTAGATTATAACAAAATGGATGCACAAGGGTTAGATGATTATGATATTTCGTTTACATAGAGGATTTCAATGGCAATAGATACAACAAGACAAGGTTCAAAAGGAGGCGATCCTCAATACAATCTAGAACTACGAGGTGAAAGTTCTGAAAGAGGAATAGTTGTTGGAATTGTAAAAGCAAATATTCATGGCTCTCACATGGGTGTAATTCAAGTATATATTCCACAAATGTCAACTGATGAAACCGATAAGTCTCAATGGAGAACAGTCAGATATTGCACACCTTTTTATAGTAGAGTTGAGAGTACAAAAGGTGCAAATAATCAAGATAGTTTTAATGATACAAAAATGTCTGCAGGAATAGTTACTCCTCCACCAGACTTAGGAACCACTGTTCTATGTTTCTTCCCACATGGCAAAAACAATGAAGGTTACTATTTTGCATGTGTGCCTGATACCTATATGTTACAAAGTGTGCCTGAGGCTACTATGGTCGATGATTTTGAGGCAGGCAGTTATGTGGGTGGCGAGCTGAATGATAAGAAAAATAATCCTAATGATATTGTGAATTGGAAAACACAACATAGACCAGAAGATTATATTACACAAAAGATATTACAAGAGCAAGGACTTGATAGGGATAAAGTAAGGGGACTCAATAACAGTGGTTATATGAGAGAATCTCCTAGTGAACTAGTGGGTATTACTAGCAAAGGCCGTAGAATTGATAAAAACGGAAAAGATTTTTTAATTCAAAATGCATCGGCTTTAAAAGATCCTAATACTTCTGATGAAACTGTACGTGCAGGATTATTAGGCCCTACTGCTAGACGTAAAGGTCATAGTATTACCTTAGATGATGGTGATATAGATGGAAACAGTAATCAGATAAGACTACGTACTAGTACTGGTCATCAGATTTTGATGAACGATAATGAAGGTATTATGTATGTAGGCAATGCTAAAGGTACAACTTGGATAGAACTAGGAAATCAAGGTACACTAGACGTTTTTGCTACAGATAGTATAAATTTTCGTAGTAAAAATTTAAACTTTCATGCAGATGAGAATATAAAGTTTCATAGTACAGGATATACACAACTTGTAAGTGAACAACAAATGCATTTACAATCAGGAGACGACTTTGTAATTAGTAGTGCGGGCGATGCAGGTGTTACAAGTAAAAAATTTAGTGTCGTTGCAAGTGGACAAATGAATTTGAGTGGTGGTGCTACCTCAAGTATTAAAGCAAGTGGTATAATGAGTGTGAGTGGATCATTAGTAATGTTGCAAGGTCCTAGTTTAGGTTCGCAATCCGCAAAACCAGTTAGAATGAGTAAACAGTTAGATCCTAAATTTAGTGATTTTGAAAGTGGCGGATCAAGTAACAATCAAATAAATTCTCCTGGTGCATTAGGTGGTACATCAGTACTAACAGGTAACGTGACTGGTAACTTAATAGGCAACCTTACAAGTACTGTTACAGATGTATTACCAGGTTCTGTGAATGATGTAACATCAGTCTTATCACCTTTTGGCCCTGGTGGAGAAAATAGTAATATATTAGGTGAACTAGGACGTGTGGTTGGTACTGCAGTTGCTGGTCCAGTTGGTGGTGAAATTGGATCTGCGATTGGTAAAGAAGTTGGTAAAGAAGCAAGTAAAGGATCAGAAAAACCATCAGGCACAGTAAGAGATGGTGGCAATCCAGGCGGAAGTCAAAGTACAAGCGGACCTGCCAGAAGTGTAAGTACAGGCGGCAGGTACGTGTTGTCTAGAGATAGTACAGTGACTACTACAGTTGATAGATTAGTTTCACATGAACCTTTTGTAGGACATGGTGAGAAAAATACACCTACAGCGTATTCAGGTGGACTGGCAGGAGGCGGTGGTTTAGGTGCAGCTTTCAGTATAATTAGTGCAGGGTTTAGTTTAGCAAAGAGTATGCCACCTGGTACATTTGGTACTGTGGGCACAGGCGTACAAAGTAATTTAAGTAATATTACCAATAGTAGTACTTTTGTTGGCGCATCTGGTATAGATGGAGTTGCTACTGCAACTATTCCAAAGTTTGACTTTAGTAGTGTCGCATCTACAACATCTAGTTTTGATTTTGGTTCTTTAGGAGATACGTTCACTAGCATTTCAGATACAATTGGTACTAAAATACAAAGTTTTACAGATGCAGTGGGTGACACTATAGGAAAATATGGAAATAGTATTACAGGTACAAATATTACAAGTAGTGATTTTCCAGGCTTAGATGCATTTGGAGGTGCAGGCGGTGATGCAGGATTTGTAGGTGGATTTTCAAATATATCTCCTAGTATAGATAGTATTAGTAGTAATATTGTGGGACAAGGAGCAATAGGAAGTTCCTGGGCAGATACTATAGGTGACTTATCAAATAGTAGTTTAGGACAATTAGTAACAGACGGATCAGGCAAGATAATCGATATTGCAAAAACTGTAGTAGCAGATTATGAAACTTCATTGCCTGAAATCCAAAAAGGATTACAAAGAGTTAGCACAGTTGCAAATCTTATGGGAGCAGATACCAAAGGTTTAGATAAGATGGCAGGCTTTTTGTTGGAACCAAAAGTTGCTGGAATAAGTGTAACAGATGTAGTCAAGCAAGTTGATAGTGGGTTTAGTATAGGCGATTTAGAAAGTATAGATATACAGGCTTTGAATGCAGGATTTGTTAAAATTGCAGGTAGTAATAACCTTACAAACTTTGTTGATAGTGCAACAAAGACTGTAGGAAAATATGGTTTCAATGTAAATCAATTAATTGAGGCAGGATATGTAAGACCTGAAGCATTGTTTAATGATCAATTATCTCAAAGTAGTGTTTGGACAGGCAAGGATAATGTTAATAGTCTTAACAAGTTTCTTATAAATGCAGGTATACAGGAGCAAGTTAATCAACAAACAATAGCAAGTAATTACCAAAAACTTATTAACAATGGTGCAATACTACCTACAGATGGCAAGAAAGAAATAATGGCTTTACTAACGGGTTCAGCAAAAGGCAACGCAGATATTGTTAAGCAAATACGATTTGGTGATGTAAATTTAGAAGGTTTGGTACGTAATACTACAGGCATACCTGCCGGATCAGATACTTATAGTGTAATGAAAGATGCACTACAAACTGGTAGCAATGCAAGTAATATAGTAACTACCTTAAAAAATAAAAATGATACAGGTATAGCAGATTTATCCACATTAAAAGTATTTCAGGGTACGCTAAAAACAGGCGAAACACTTGAAAACATAAATGGAGTAAGTTATGTTGTTCCTGCAAAACCATCAAACCCTTATGGTGGTAGAAACGGCGGCAAAAAACGTGATTTAGATCAACGAATTGCAAAACTGACTAGAGATCAGGATCAACTATTACGTGATGGTAATGCAGACAAAAATATAATGTCACAAATTTCAGAAAAACTTACTGAATTGTTTGCTGAAAGAAATAGACTTTAAGGAAGAGAGATGGCAGTAGCAGTATATAAAGGAGTTAGTACAGTCAATAACAATTTTGGAAGTATAAAGTTGACTGATACAGATTTAATAAAGAGAGACTTACTTAACCACTTTGCAATTCGCAAAGGTGAAAAACTAATGAATGCAGAATTTGGGACTAGTTTAAGAGATCTTATTATGGATCCACTTACTGAAGAAACAAAAGCAGTTATAGTGCAAGAAGTTGATACAGTGATAAAAAATGATCCAAGGGTAAGGTCAGAAGGCGTTACTATTGACGAGTACGAAGGTGGATTACAAATTGAAATGATCATACGTTACGTTCTTACTAATCAAGTTGAAAATTTAATGGTTAAGTTTGATAAGCCTACTGCAGAATAATATACCTATATTATACAGTGAATAAATACTGCAATAGATAGGAAATATTAAATGGCTGCAAGTACAAGACAAGCAAATTTATTCGCCGCTGAAGACTGGAAGAAGGTCTACGAGACTTTTAGAGAAGCAGATTTTCAAAGTTACGATTACGAAACAATTCGTAAAAGTATGGTTGATTACATCCGTACCTACTATCCAGAAGATTTCAACGATTTTATTGAATCTAGTGAGTATATAGCACTTATTGATATGATTGCATTTTTAGGACAATCATTAAGTTTTCGTGCGGATTTGAATGCAAGAGAAAATTTTTTAGAAACTGCACAACGTAGAGATAGTGTTTTAAGATTAGCACGTATGCTAAACTACTATCCTAAACGTCAACAGATTGCAAGAGGATTTATTAAAGTTAACAGTGTCAGAACTACTGAAGAAGTTTCAGATAGTAATGGTAACAGCTTACGTGATACTGAAATAGTATGGGGCGATGCAACTAACAGCGAATTTTTAGAACAGTTTACAACTATCATTAATAGTGCTTTAGTAAGTACACAAAAATTTGGAAATCCTGCACTCAAGACTAGTATAGGTGGAATTAATGTTGAAGAATATCAACTAAGTCTTAACCCAGGAACAATTCCTGTGTATGATTTTAAAACAATTGTTGGCTCACAGAATTTAGAATTTGAATTAGTAAAAGGCACATACAGCGGTACAGATTACTTGTATGAAGTAGCACCGCAACCAACTAGCACAACTAATATTCTCTATAGAAACGATAATAGAGGATTCAATAGTGCAAATAACGGTTTCTTTTTTTACTTTAAACAAGGAAGTTTACAAAGTGCAGATTTTACAATTGAAGAAAAATTACCAAATAGAACTGTAGAAATAGATGTCAACAATATAGACAATAATGATGTATGGTTATATTCATTAGATGATCAAGGAAATGAAACTACTAGATGGGATAAAGTACCTGCAATCACAGGCAATAATGTAATCTATAATAGTTTAAGCCAACAAAACAAAAATTTATTTACAGTGCGTAGTCGTGCAAATGATCAAATAAGTTTAGTGTTTGGTGATGACGTGTTTTCAAACATTCCTGTAGGTGACTTTCGTGTATATTTTAGAACAGGTGTAGGTACAACATATAAAGTATCACCTGATGATATGCAAAATTTACAAATTGTTGTTCCATATATTAGTCATACAAATCAAATTGAAAATTTAACAGTCAGTTTAAGCCTTACAACTACGGTAGCAAATGCAAGTGCTAGGGAAAATTTACGTGACGTAAAGGAAAAAGCACAACAACAGTATTATACACAGGATCGTATGATTACTGGTGAAGACTATCAAATCTTACCTTATACAAAATTTAGTAACATTATAAAATCTAAAGCAATAAACAGGACTGCAAGTGGTATAAGTCGTTATTTAGATGTACGTGATACTACAGGAAAATACAGTAGCACAAACATTGTTGCAGAAGATGGTATTTTTTATCGTACAGAAGATTTACAAAATTTTCAATTTACATTTATTACAGACAGTGATATTAGTAATGTTTTATCTACACAAGTAGAAAGAAATATCCTAAAAAACGATAGTCTACATTACTATCTGAAAAATTACGGTGGTACAGATGTAACAAGTTTAAATGGAGAATGGAAACTTACAACAAGCTCTAGCGGTACTTGTACTGGATATTTTCAAAATGATGCAGATGCTCCGTTAAAAATTGGAGATTTTGCAAGTAGTAATTTAAAATTTGCTAAGGTAGGTGCTCTTCTAAAATTTACTGCTCCATCAGGCAAAGTATTTGATGTGAACAATAATTTAATTACTGGCACAAGCGGTACTATAAACACAAAAGATTATATATGGGCAAGTATTTCCAATATTGTAACTGATGGTACGAATCAGGGTGTAGGAAATTTAGATTCAGGTGTAGGACCAGTCACACTTACAGAAATAATTCCTAGCGAGGCAGTATTAAGTAAAGTTATTGCAGTATGGAATACAACTATATCCTCTACTGTGAGAAATGAAATAATACAAGCAGTAGGAAATTATAAAACATTTGGATTAAGATATGATTTAGATACTCAGGAATGGGCTATTATTACAAATGCAAATCTTAATCAAGCAAATACATTCTCTTTAGATAATGCAGGAAGTTCTAGTAGCACTGGTGCTGATAATAGTTGGTTTTTTAAGTTTACAAATGATGGTAGTACTTACACTGTAAACTATAGGGCAACAAGTTATATATTTGAAAGTAAACTTGAAACACGTTTCTATTTTGACAAAGACTTAAATATTTTTGATCCTAGAACTGGTAAAACTATAAAAGATAAGATTAATATTTTAAAGATAAATTCATTACCTGATAGTATTGGAAGTCTTGCAGTTGATTATACAATGCAAGTAGATGATATTATTACAGAAACTGATGGATACATTTTAACAAATAGAATTAAAGTTACTTTTCCTGATATAGATAGTGATGGTGTTGTAGATAACCCAGACATATTTGATATAATCGTTGCACCAGATGTAAACACTGCCACAAAATGTGTATTCTATAAAACAGATACAACCAGTGGTGGATATCTATCATATACTCCTATAGACAGTGTGGACGTTGAACAAAGATATACAACACAGTCAGCAATTAATGAAGTGCTTACACAATTTTCAAATGGACAAATTTTTTATGCTAGTGCAGACCTAAAGTTTTATATTATGACTGTAAGTGGAGCAAATGTAAAAAGTATTGCAGAGACAACTGATTATATAAAACAGACAGGTCGTGATCAACTATTATTCCAATACACTCATAATAGTCCTAATAATAGACGAATTGATCCAAGCCCAAGTAATATTATAGACTTATTTTTATTGACAAGACAGTATGATACAGATTTCAGAAATTATGCAGTAAGGTTGTCACCTTACTGTGAATAGGGTGATTACAAGGTAGGTACTGTAAGAAAAATCTTTTGTAGGATACTTCTATTGAAAATCTGACAAATGTTATTTTCAACACAAAAGAATATTTAAAATTTAACCTACTTCTAGTCTAAACTGGGTGTCATAATGTAGTCTAGTTCCTATTAA
>Ga0115013_10001023_pt1 | contig 16474 bp, 10 predicted proteins | sample SouAtlMetagenome_2_FD_88686 | JGI IMG/M metagenome (GOLD analysis project Ga0115013, IMG submission 88686) | Marine eukaryotic phytoplankton communities from Atlantic Ocean - South Atlantic ANT15 Metagenome | ecosystem: Environmental > Aquatic > Marine > Oceanic | place: South Atlantic Ocean...
ACCTCAGAGGAGGAAGCCCGTAGGGTTAGGGTTCCCCCATGCTCCCTTGTACCTATGGGAGGTAGGTTGGTGTCCTGTCCCTTGTCCGCCTGATTCGCTACTACTATTTCTCGGTTTCGATTGGCGCCCAGCTCGACGAATTTATTTCAGTTGCTCATAACAAACATTCTTGGTGGACGAAAAATGAGGAGGGGCCCAACGAACAACACTTTTCTTGCACACCCTGATCTTCTCTCAATGATTTGAATGCAATAATGACGCAAAGAAGTGGCGACCATCTTGCTTTGATTTATACGAAAGATATCCCGGAAGATCGCCGATACTCATACTCCCAAACTTAGAAAGCAAAAAAAGTATTCAATCGAATAATGATGAAAGAAATATATACAAAGATAATCTCCAAGTTTCATATATGCTCTTGCAAACGGCCTCCACATCGCATGTCCGTATTGAATAACGACTCTGAAAATGCTCATGACTTTCAAGCTAGAGGGTCGGAGATTCTAAAAGTAATCACGAACACGATGGAATCAAGTACGGCAAAGTCACCAGCAATACGACGAATCGATGTCAAAAGTGAAAAGACTGGTGAAAGAGATGATAATGAAAAGGGTCAAGAAGTGAGCATAGTACAACATCACAAAAAACATACCGAACAGCATGATTGTCACCAGAAGCATCAAATTGAAGAATTTAAAGGAAAGAACAATAATATAAACGAGCGCCAAAACAAAATGAAGAAACTAAAATATTTGAAACGAACCATTGAATTAGCTCGAAGAAAAAGATTTGAAAACAAGGGATCGTTTGCGATGAATATGGTCATTTTTCAGGACCATGAAGTCAAAACGAGTCAACACGTCATTGTGAAGGGGTGTAACAAAATGAGCAATACCATTGTATGTACAGCATTTAACGACGAACGATCCCGATCTTCTGAATCAACATGTGTTAGCAACGATTTGACCTTACAAGTGATTGATGAAGAAAGGACATACTGCAATACACATTAGGACTCGGATACGCTCTTAGATCTTAGTAGAAACAAGCATCGCTGTTCTGAGATCTAGCCGTGGTGCTAGGATTCTAGTGCGAACTGGTAACGATGGGCACGGCATGCCTATGCGCTATCTCCTAGATGAGCAATTCATACGTGATCTGGTATTTCGAGAATGATTGATTGATGTATATACAAAGTAACCTTTACAAATTGTATTCGAATATGTCATGTTGTTATTGAAACTTCACTTTGATTACATTAAAGTCTTATGGTAAGATATTGGGAATTGCGAAAATCCTATTTCGATCGGGAGCTGACGAGTAAATTGAGAAGAGTCTAGTGGAACCAGATGATATTCAAGCTACACAGTAACTCCTAACCGACATAAATGTGTTGGGTACGAAATTTGTGCCATGCAGATACTTTTGACACGCATTATTTTCTGGTTGGTGTTTCATGCAACTTCATCGAAGCTTTCTCAAAATATACAGCCAGCCACAGAGTTCCTTTACCAGCAAGAGATCCAGCAAAACCACTTGTATCAAATACAATGAGCTTGGGGACCACTTTTCGATTAACTTCAAAAACTCCTGCGGCATAAATTTTTACATCATTCTCCACTTGTTCGAGTCCAACATATACCTCTAAGGATTCAAAAGGTTTTTTAGCAGTTGAATTAATAACCTTATCGAGATCATCTTGATTCTCTAGTTGGCTATCGAATGCTTTTTTTCTATCCTTTTTATTTTTCAACAGGCGTACCAAGATTGTGTAGTCATGCTGTCCAATTTTATCGATTTCAATGATTTGTTGATATCTCATGGGCCCGGTTTGGCTTCGAATCACTCGTTGTGATTTGAGAAGAAGGTCTTGGAGATAAAAATACCTATCGCTGTGAGCTTGGTGATTTCTGCTTTTGAGCTTCTTTGTTTGAAATTTTTCGTCTACGGTGTCGCGATTTTTTTGTGATCGTGCACGGTAATTAAAGAATTTTGCAGGATGATTGTTGTTCTTCTTGAACTTCGTTATGTGACACTCCAAGCAATTCTTCGAGTTCCATTTTGTCTGTAGTTTCTCTGATAGATAGGCACGCAAGACGTCCTCGGTACTACAATTTACAGCAATTTGTTCGCTTTCGGCGAGAACGTAATCCCCACCCAATTTTGTACTTGAAATGTATCCCTTTCGTCCATCCTTGCCTTCGAACCACTTGAAAGAGGAAGATGTACGGACTAATCGCAAAGCCTTTCGTATGGATGCCGATGATTGGAATCTTTGGAAATTAAATGATTGGCCCTGGCCATACTTTAGATCCTCTTGAGGCACGAGCGTATCATCTTCCCCTGCGTAATCACTTCTGTAGCCAGCAATTCCAATAGACTCTCCCGTGATTTCGTCGTCCGAGAAATCGCATTTATTGTTCTCTCCTATGATCGCATCGTAGGCAAGGCGAAGACCTGATGCAAACCGCTGCTGGAGTTCATCTCGTCGATGTTGCCAGTGAACACCAGAATGTGTAGCCGAGACGGTGGAGGCTTCACAAAAGTGCCGGGTTGGAAAATGTCCGAATGTAACGAGAAAAACAAGCAGTAGCCTAAAACTCTGTAGTGCCCTATGCCATAGAGGAAAAGGCATTTCGGTCAGGACCATAAAGTGTATTCTTTTTGAAGAGTGATGAACCTTAAACATGAACTACCGATATCTTTCATCTTCTTGCCGGTGAAAACAAAAGTTGCGAGTTTTGTGGTATCTTTGGATGATGAAAAAAATGATATATGAATCATAGTAGTATTCATATGTATACTATGTATGTATAGACTAAAGGCTGTATCATCATTATTTTTGCAATTTCAACTATGGTGTCACTGTCACTCTTTACTCCAATCACATTTTAATGCGCAAATGGAAAAGTGTCAACTAAAATACGAGAATACCTCTCGGACTGCATTCGTCATCTTTCCGAACTGGTTCGACACCTTTCCCATAAAATAGATACCTGGTACTAAAAAGCAAATACTAATTGGACCATGCCACCAAATCGCAAAAGCCCAACGCAACTTACTAGTAGTGTCGAATTACGGGGCTTGAACATACCCCTCAAGGCAAAATTTTTGCCCCTCACCGACCCAAAAGAAGCAACACAGCGACACAATCAAGATCGTAAATACGTCCAACAGGAATTAATACATGATCCAAAGATAGAGAAACCGATAAAGAAAGTTTCATACTGGGATTGGCCATCGGACTCAGCCGAGGAAGAGCGACTTGATGACCTCTTCTCCCTCTCTCGTCTCGAGTCTAACTTGATTACAGATTCCATCCGAAGAGAAAAGAAGGATAATTGTGAGGGAACTAGAGAGTATCAATCGTATTGGGATTGGTCGAACAAAGACGTCGATGATAATGAGCCTGATGTCCTTTTGAAAGGCAACACGCCGACTCCTCAAACTGAGATCAGGAATTGCGAAGATTGCTGTGAAGACTACTGGACTTGGCACCAGGATGAAGTCCCCGAAGAAAAATGTAGCAATGATTCTCCTTCTTGTCGATTGCACGAAATCATGATCGAATCTCAAAAGAAATACACCCGCCGACACAGTCATTTACCAGAGCCAGAGAATGGTCTGGTGGAAACAAACGAAGCATCAGATCATTACTGGCACTGGTTGGAATTCCGAAGTACCAATTCGTAGTAAAACTACTACTTAATTAGGGGAACGCGCTATGACTAAAACATTTATTTAATAATCTAACCAATTTTGGTTCAATCGTCGTGACTAAGAGAGAGAGACAATGCAAAATGCGAACAGTGCAAACTTACAATGATTTTTCCACTTTTTTGGAAGTTTAGTTGTTGTCGGCGCTGGTGCGATTCAAAAAGCTAGTATGGTGATGCAAACCAATCGTATCCATCCTCTTTACAACAGGTCTTGCATGCAAAAATATTCCTGTTGATATGTGCTGAGGTTGAGTCTGCAGTGCTGCCACAAAGAGATATTCAGAAAGAATCTCAAATCATCATCTCGAACTGTTGAGCCGCCATCTATATATAGAGAAAGCAGAGAAAGCTTGGACACGAAATGGAGTGTTCTCTGTCCTTGTTATTCTAGCTACTACCACACCATAAGACAGAGCAATGATCAACAAAAGTTTGAGGAAAATGTTGAAACTAAATCTGTTCCCGTGGTTGCGCGCCAAAAAAATAAAAAATGCGCCCCAACGAGTTCTACACACACTAAAAGATTCTACCACCTACCACGTGAAAACGAAACATCCGAATCTAGACGAAGCAAGCTCTCACTTCTGCCTGAAAAGAACAAGAAGAAGCTATTGTATTGCATCATGAACCATACCTTTTATCCAAGCCACGTGATGTATCGTTCTAACCTTGATGCTAGTCGCGAAATCAGGGACTGCGACAAAAATTTCGGGACATCTTCTATGGAATATACATCTTCGGTTAAACGACAAAGAGAGCATCACATGATCCACCATCATTCACGACACAATAACAGCTATCTTTCTGGTAAAAACAATGGTCATACTGAAAATTCAATGATGGACTTGGACAAAGATTCCATAGGCCCAAACAAACGACGTCGTTTTGCCCACAACTTTTCTTTTGATAATAATATTAAAACAATTGAACTTCACCGAGGAGAATTCAACGCCGTCCGAAATGAATCGACATTAGTAGAAGGGGGGACAGGAATGGACATTTCCAACGACGACAAGAAAATAATGTTCACGGAATCGTGTGGGGAAAAGCAAAGCCTTGGGACAGCTCCCATAACCACCGCCATTGAAACGAGGTCGATAATCGAGCAAGAGGCTCTAACTCCATGCACTGCAATGGATACATCTCTCGGAGAGGACCAGATTCGCTGTCACATCTGTCTTAATACTTTTTCGCGTCCAATTGTTCCACCAATTCGTGAAGTCATGCCAGTAAACGCAATTTTGAATTACTTTTCTCCGTTGAAGAAAGGAAGAGTGTCGAATAACGACGTTGTCATGGCGACGAACAACTCTCAAAATTTCATGGAAAGAGCGATAACTCACCAAAATTGTTCAAAATCTCCTGCATGCTGCCCGTGTTGCGATAGGTTCTCTTGCCCCGAGTGCCGACAAAAATGCAAAGCCTGTCAGAAAAGTTTTTGTTCCTTTTGTACTATCACGACCTATGATCATATCGCGAAGAGTAGCGATAGCTTCTGTTTGGACTGCTACGATAGATGTCAATGACATGAAGACAATGTGTAATAAATGAATCTACTGAACTGAACGATGGTGCTGGTAGAATGCAAATTTGGGAAAACCTCGATCCAATTGAACACAGCTTTCAGTGATAAGTTCGATAGAGCTTTTATAATGAACCTGTTTTGTTCTACTTAAAGTGTGTATTTGTAAATGCAGGCTTAACTCGATACTTTTCAGAAGCAAAAGTCGTTTTCTACTGAGTGCTTGTCGGCAGCGCAATCAATATTGCCACGTTTTTTGTCATTACAATCGTCTATATCCTCGATTACATCCAAAAATGATTCAGCCTCGATCCCCATGCCCATATCAAAGTCAACATCTTGAAAAATGTTTCCCATAGGATCATCAACCTTGTGGAAAAAATCAAAGTCGTTGCCAGTAGGAAGTTCGCGAAAAGGAATCGGAGCGATGTCGTTTGCAGCGATGGGTTCGACATCGCAAACATTTTCTTCCTTGAACAATTCCAAAGGGATTAGCGGTAGGAAATCATCTTCGAGATCGTTTGCTAAAACGTTGGTGCTGCTATAATTAATATTATCACGCTCTATCATAGCAGTTGCCGACACAAAACCAGTTTGAGTAAAACTGTCATTTCTATCTATGGCACAGGGAAATCTCTGAACTGGTGAGACCATTCTTGGTGTCAAGCTTTTCGCTGAAGATGAAGATTTCAGGACTTTCGTGGTAGGAGTAGAATTCATGTCGGTTTTCATCGCATCGATCTCTTGACGACAATCAATCACTCGATTCCTTGTTTTGTTTCCCATAGAAGTAACGTCGCAAGGTTTCATCATCGCGTTACTTTTCTTTGGTGATGATGGTTTCGGAGATCTTTGGACAGTTGTACGGGCCTGTTGATTCAAGATGTCATGCCGATTTTTCTTTGACGATGTTGACCCCTTAACTGTTTTACGGATCACATTTTTCAGAAGATCCCGTTTGTCTTTTTGAAAGAATTGATGTTTCCATGATTTGCCTCCAAAACTTTTATTGTTGATAGTTCTTGGTGAGATTGTTTCAAAACCCCAATAATTGAGTTGGCGGTCAAAGCTCCTGAGCTGAGTGTGACCAAAATATGTTGGTAGGAACTCAGTAGCAAATCTAGCATGGTCATGAACGATGAATGTTGTGCCATCCGATGACCATGAGACAACCTTAGAGGAGTCATCATCACTTGTCGCCTCGCTTAGGAGGTCAAAGAGTTTGTGAGGGAAGGGATATTTCTTCGAATGAATCTGTGAAGTCTTTAGTTGTAGTAGTGGCAGTTTGAGGGGCGGAGAAACTTTAATCAAGATCTTGGTTGAATCATTCACACTTTTTTCATTCTTTGAATCATCGTCATCGGATACAATAGATTTATTGTTGTTCATCGACGACGCTGTAAGAGCAAAAGCGATTTTCTTTTTTTTCCTTTTTAAGAGGTTTCTGTTCCTAAGGCTGATATTATCGATTTTAGACATCTTTTTTCTAATTCTTAGCGTTCTCGCGATTACAGTAGGCATTATAACATTGCTATCATTCTTAGAGGCAGCGGAGTCAGCGTGAGTAGATGAGACACCTAGGTCGTTCACAACGAGACGATCTCGTCGAGATAAAGTAGTTTTTGCAATCATGTTCTTTACTTTGTGTTTAGAGACGGCAAGAGACAGAATAAAGACGTTACTCTATTGCAACTGAATGAAGTCCTGGTTGTGATCGTTTCAAGTACAAGAGAAAATTATGCAAGCAGGTTTATGAAACGCATTATATCAGGATACAGGTAGAGGAGATTAGCGACAGTGGCTTTTTTGGTTCAACTTCTCGTGGACAGTACTAATATTCTACCTAATTGTACGATCAATTTATGCTCCCCAAAAAAATTAGGACTTTTGATTGGCTCAGACGCATGCGCTTCTCGTGGACATTTTGCCTAAATTCGTTCCCGCACAACTTCGCAAGTTTTGCGCTACCTGACAAAATTATTTCATTCACACATCATCTTGTTTCTTCCCTTTCATCCAATATTGAAGTTCGATGATATCTTCGTCAGTTTGGACGACTTTTGATTATGTTTGACGTCTTTAACGAATACGCCATGATACCTTCTCGAAGCATTTGATATTGATTTATCAGTTTTATCTATACATGCTATCACCTGAAATAACAATAATATAAATCAAACTGTTTCAGAAACCATCAAGCTCTCTTATAATGCAAATGGTGAAAAACATTTCTCTGCAGACTAGTCAATTAAATGATCAAAGAGTCTAATACTGTTCAATAGATGCTAAATGAAGTCATCAATTTTGGCGGTCTAAATTCTGAAACTATTTCGAGCACTTGCGTTGCGTGTTTGATATGAAATCGGCCAATACCATCGACTAAAGTAAGCTCAGTTTGCATATGATTTTTTGGCGTCCCGACAATGAGCAAATTAGTGATAATAATATAAGATCTATGATTCGCAAATACATTTAACTTTACTTATTGGATTACCCCTAACCCCCAACCCCTTCGTCCAGAGTCTCGGGGGGACTCGTTCAACTCTTACAGCTATGAGATTCACTCCGATACATGCACAGCATTTCCGTACCTACTAACAGCAATCTCCTCTGCCCTTTTCAATGCATCATTAGCCACATCGTCTCCTGCAACTTCGATTAGTGCTTCACGTAAGTATGACTTTTCAATATCCTGCTGCGCAACCAACGCGAGCAAATCTTCATGCTCTTTTAAGGTTTCATTGTACATCATTCTCTCTTCTTTAATCTCATTTTGCTGCCTCCTTATTAAATCGAATGCCTCGGCACTCGGAAGATTCAAATCAAAGTTGGTTTTAGACGGAGTAATTTTCGTATTGTGAAGAAAATCTTCATGTGAATTCGTTGCAACTTCAGGGAACGCGATGGTTGATATTCTCATTTTTGATATTTCGGACTGAACAGCTAGCTCGGTGCGTGTGTCTCGATTAAATTTGAAGGCCTTTGCCTGCGCCTTCCGACATTCTTCGGTCAATATGTCAATCGTATTTTTTGCTTTTGATGCTTCTTCTTCCATAGTAATTGTTAGCCTTGAATTTTGATCCTTCAGATTATCGAGACTGTTTCTCAAATCCTTAACCTCTTTTTCCATTGACGCGTCACTCACTCGCCGCGTCTTCTGCAACTTATTGATATTTCGTAGCGCGTCAATCTCTTCCTTTAACTTCTGAAGAGATGCTTCTGCAGATATGCGTAGCTCGTGTTCGAGGATGACATCCAATTCACTGCTAGCCACCTGTGCGGAAAGTAGTTCACGAAGTCTTCTTTCTGCCTTCGCTTTATCTTCAGCCGCAATGGTAAGTAAATGGGCATTTTCAATTCTCAACTTTGCACACTCGGAATGAATGTCAGTGCTTGACTGTTCAGTAACGGATTCCTCGTTCGATATAGCAAGAACCAACGACGCATTAGTTTTTTCTGTTTCTTTTAGTTGATACATAATGACATCTTTTTCCATCGTCATCTGCGCAAGTTCGTTTCTCAAACTTTCCACCTCGTTAGCTTGGTACTTCCTCACAACTTCATTCTCGTTCTCTAAAGAACCAATTCTATACTCGAGCGATGCCCGCTTATTATCCTCGGTCTGTCTCAACTCTTCCATAGCCTCACTCAGATAATTAACTTCAGTCTTCGCAGCAATAATCTCCTGCTCGTACATGGATACTTGAAGTCTAAGCTTTGACATGGTTTCGCTCGTCTTTCTCTCTACTGAGCGAGAACACTCGAGTTCTTCAAGAGCTCGATATAGTGATTTTCTCAATTCATCGATTTCTGAATGCTTTAACTTTTGTAGTTTCTCAACAGATTTAATTGCAAGCTTCTTGATGTTTGTAGGGTTCTTCTCGTGATCAGAGAGAGAAAGGAGGGCAGCAATATCATCGTGTAGATGTTCAACCTCTAACTCTGCTACCTCTCTTGCTGCTTTTTCGTCATCAAATTTTTGTTGATAATCATTTAATTGATTCCTCATATTGTGAATATCGTCCCGAATCGCGTTGGCTGCGAATTCTGATGCCTTATCGGCCGATCCATCAGTTACACATGCCTGAAGCATAGAGTTTGCTTCGCAAAGTTCTTCCTCTAGCTGGGCGACAACACCTATTAACCTATCGCGTTCTTTCTCGAGTTTATCTTCTGAATTCAATGACATCTCCTGCGTCAGTTGATCACACTTGAGTTTCATTTCCTCATAACTTTTCTTGCTTGTCGACAATAAGTTACTTAATTTATTGTTTTCACTTTCGAGGCGTTGCATTTGTAAGGTATTTTCATTAGCAGTAGTTTTTGCATTTTCTATTTGGGAATTCAAATTCGTATTATCAAGTACAAGCTTCTCGGTAGCAACGACTAAGTTCACTTCGGTTCCTCTGTTCTCGTTATCTATCAATATTTCTCGAAGTCGATACAGATGATCTTCTGCGATATCAAGTTCCATTTCTAATTCATCAGTCTTCTTCTCCCAAATTGAAATAGCTTCATTAGCTTCGATTTCTTGCTCTTCTAGCTGTTGATGGGCTTCCGCCAAACTTGTCTCTAAGTCTTTACATCTCACTAACATACGACAAACAAAAAGTATAGAAGGCATATGAGAACTTGAAATCGGCAAGAAATTCTGTACAGGACGTAAGCAAAGACATACCAGACCATTGATTCAAAGTCTCTCCTGAATCAAAATTGCTATTTTTCAAAGCATCCGTGAGCGATTCAATTTCCGCCCTTGCTTCGGTAGTTTTTCCTTTCTCCATTTTCAGTTTTACTTCCATTTTCACAATTTCGGCTTCGGTATTGGCTAATTTTTCACGCAGTGAAGAATCAACGTTTCTCGGGGTCAACTTGAGAATCTCGATCTGTGCGCAATAGCTCTCATTGCATGATCTCAGCTGTTCAATGTACCAACCGCGAGTTGAAATCATTTTTCGGCTATCCTCAATTATTTCTTCAAGATTAATGCACTTCATTTCGAGATTGGAGCATGCCGATTGCCATTGTTCAACTGCATCCAAAGCCTCTTGTTGTTGATCCTTCAGCTGTCCTTCCAACGCCACGATAGTTTCAGTAAGTTCCTTCGCCTTTTCTTCACTTCGAAGGTCTATCTGATAGTTATTAGAGACCTTCTCGTGACTATTCTGGACCTCTATTAATTTGGATTTGGCATCCATGAGGTCGTCCTTTATCCGAGAGTTTTCTTGTTGTGATAGATCTAATTTCGCCTTCCATTCCTGAATTGATTTCGATGCTTCGACTTCTTGGTTGGCAAGATCCGTGTTCTTGGATTCGATTTGTCGATTGAGCGACAACACGTCGTCTATGAATGAAGTAATAGTCGTTATTACGAGTGAGTCAAACACCACAAAAAGTCAGTTAGTGAAAAACAACAATGAGATATACATACCTTTCAGATTTTGCAATAAAAGATTACTATGCTTGGTCTCTTCGGTCAATTGTCGAATTTCTTCTTCTTTCTGTCCCAACATTTGCATCATATTACTGTGATTCTTCTCATTCAAATTGTCTTCTCCAGAATTTTCCCCAGAAGACATGTCTTTTGTTTTTCTCTCTTCCTTTAAGCGATTGAATTCTTCCTCGAGACTTGCGTATTTAGATTCCGCTGCTGCACAACTATCCTGCCATTGACTAATAACTTCATTTGCTTCGAGCTCACTTTCTCGTAGTTCAGTTTCTAAAGATTCAATCTTCGTTTCTAGCTCTGCTGATCGTTCTATCAACCAATTGGATGGTATCGTTCATGAGTCTATGGGTCCAGTAAAATCATGTCATAACCAATACGCTAATACGTACCTTCCCACTGTCGAACAACTTCTTCATCCTTAGAAAGACTATCTTGAGCAATCTTCAAAGCTTCTTGAAGTTTCACGACGGTATCCACACTATGGAAATCTGAATCAACCTGGTTAGTAGAATTGCCAACCAGAGATGATTCCTGGGCATTGCTCTTTGTAGTCATGGAAGTTTTCATTTCATTTGCCATTCTAAGATTTTCTTCGAGCCCTGCGCATTTCTCTTCCAACTCGGAAACATTTTGCTGCCATTTTGCGATTGCATTTATTGACTCGTCTTCCTGTTCCTTCAACTGTCGTTGAGCATTTGCCAGATCAAATTCTAATTTCGAGGCCCTTTCTGCTCGACCAAAAAAGACAAAAATTCAACAAAGTCTTGAGAAATTAAAATTTGCATCACGGGAAACGACCCGGTAAGACTTACCTTCCCATTCAAATGCTACATCTCCCTCTGGCGACAATACGTCCTTCGCCGCTACTGATTCCGCTCCTGTAACTTCATTATCACCATTTCTGACCTTTGCTTCTTCTAAAGAATCAGTTAAAGTAGCATTCGTGGCTTTCAGGTCCTGGATTTCAGTGGATCGAGAAGCCGACAAAGTTCTTTCTTCCTTCAAATCCTTCTCTAAATCATCTTTCTGGTTAAGTAATGCATTCACTTCTTGCTTGAGACTATTGAACGACTCAAGCAAATTATTATGACGAGACTGAAGGTCCTCGTGCTGGCGTTCTTTCTCTGCTTTTTCTTCCCTCAAATATTCGTTTGCATTCCTTAAATCTTCTATGTCCTTGTCAAATTGGTCAGCTACACGCTCTTTGTCTTCTAGGTTATTATTTGTAGATTTCAACGAATCATTCTCCTTTTGTAAGGAGTGGACTTCTTTCCTTAAATTTTCGAGTCTACTTTCGGCTTCGTTCTTCTGTGATATCATATCGCCAATTTTGGTTTGTATTTCTTGTGCCCAATCTTCAAATTTATTGAGCCTATTTTGAAGATCTTCGTTGGACGATTTTAACTCCTCGTTTTCCACATTAAGCACATTTTCAGAAAGCTTCCTTTCTAATTCCGCTTTTCTAGACTCCAACTCTAACAGTTTTTGCTGCATGACTGCTACATCATCCATAGCTATTCCTAGCTCATCCAACAAACCTTGATTAGCATTCTTTTCCTTCTTCAACGCACTCAATTCTGTTTCGAGAGCAGTCATTTTTTTAACGATCAAATCTGTTTCTTCCCTTTTCACAGAATCTTCACTTCCTATTGATTGTGAATTTTCCGTGCTCTTGAACGATTGCTTCTCTCTTTCTTCTTTTAACTGTTCTGCAAGAGATGCATTTTCATCAGTGAGCTTTTGAATTTGATTTGAGTTCATATTATTATGTTCTACAGCCTTCGCCATCCATTCTTGTGCAGATTCGTTAGCTCTCCGAAGTTCTTCTATTTCTTCGTCTTTGACCAGAATATCCTCGATCTTGTATGGTCCCAAATCACTGCCCAGCCTGTCCTTCAATTCTCGGATGATTGACTCTAGTCGATATATCTCTTCTTGAGAGACTTGCCTTGCATCATCAACTATCGTCTCACCAGAACTCACAAAACCTTGCTTATCAGTGTTCAGATTCACACCATTGTATTCTCTTTCTTCGTCCTTCTTTTGTAATAAAAACTTCAGGTTATCGATTTCGGCATTTTTTGTGGCCAAAATTTCATCGTGTTCGGCATAAACTTTCTCGAGTTTCTCATCGTCCACGATATTTGACACGGGCAATTGATCATTCGTGTTGCTAGTGGCATTTAGCTGTTCTTCGAGTTTTGCTTTTTCTTGCTTCAGATTCTCCATCGTCAGTTTCATATTTTGGAAATTCGATAACGCTTGTTCTTGGTCAGATATGAGAGCTTGGAGACTTTCTGATCGTTGGTGTTCACGGTCCAGCTGGATCTGTAAGTCATCGACATGAGAGAGGCGTTCTAGTGCTACCAAATGAAGTTTCCTTTCCTCTTCAAGATCCGCTTCAAGACTCTGTCGCTGATGTTCTTTACTCTGAACGTCGAGATGCATGTTATCAGCAACAGCTTGTGATTCTTCGATTTTGCCATTGAGGAATGACACTTGCTTTTCAAGCTCGACGTTCGCGTTACCCATTTCACTCATTTTCTGAACAGCCATTGACATCCATTCATCTGCTTTTTGTGCATCACTTTTTAGTCGTGAATTCTCTGAACGCAAGGTTGTAATCTCAGTAGATCCGATTCCATTTTGCTCGTGGAATACTTTATCTTCTGGTTGCCGTAGAGTTTCGGTAGATTGCGCACTGGAAACATCTTCTTTCTGTTGTTTTTGGTATTCTTCTTCTAAGCTTGAGTATGCCTGGCTTAAAGCCTTCATTTCTTGTTCGGTTCTTTCTAAATCATCTCTAACTTCTTGTTTTTGACTTCGAAGTCTATCTGCTTCTGCTTCGTATTTTGACAAGTTTTCTTGCATTTTTTTCTTTTCTTCTTTTCTCGCTGATTTCTCACGTTCGATTTCTAACTCAAAGAGTTTCACTTTGTCTGTTAGATCGCTATTTTTCGACGTAAATTCACTTAGCATGTGATCCAATTCAGTCGGAGTGCTCTCCATACGCCGTTTCCAAGTATTCAGCTGAGTATTTTGTGAGGCAACTTTACTTTCGGAAGCTTCTAGACGAAAAGACAACTCTTCGATTTCTCTTGTTTGTTGAGAAACCAATCTTTGCAGCGATTTTATTGCCTGACTCGAAGTCGGACCTAAATCATTTTTCACTAATTCAGTATCATTGAAATCACTCTCATCATCAGAGTCACCACTTCCAGCAGCGAGTTCTTCAACCACACGTTTTCGAACAGTTAAAACAGCTTGACGACAGAATTCTTTCCAATTTTTGTATTCCATATCTGACACGACCCATGGCATCTTTTGATTTGGGGCCGTCTTGAGCCCCTCCAAACTCGAAGTATACTTTGAAATACCAATCTTCAAAATAATTTGGAGAATTCCATTTCTCGTCCAGCCTCCACAATCTTCCTCATTTGTCAGATACTCCATTGCTAATCCCAAGAGCAGATGAGTAAGGGACTGATAATCGCTCTGAGTTGTTGCCATTTCCGCCAAGATTGTTGAAGCTGTGCTGCTGAGTAAATTATGAGCAGTGAATGGGCATTGGTAGATCCACTCGCACAGAAATCGCAATAAAGAGCACATCACAAAACTTTCCTCTTCATTTATTAGATGTTCCAATATTTCATCAAGACTTATTGGCGTCACTTTGAACATAATTTCTCTCGATTGTTCATCGCATAGCATGAGACCTAGGCCCCCTAGTGCTCCCGACAGAAATAGTGTGCGCTCTTCACTCGCTTCGGTGTTCATGTTCTCTTGAACAGTATTCCACAATTTCTGAACAACTGTTGGACCATTAAGCGGTGCATTCTCGTCTTCTGTTGGTGGCGGCGCCAATGTACGCATTAGGATATCGTGGATACGATCTCCAGAAAGGCTTCGTCTTAATACAGCTAAAGCTGATTGTGAAATTCCCAGCTTTTCTTTGAAAGTACTTGATATCCCACCACCAGTACAGACAAGATGGAGGAGCCTGTCAAGTCCTGATAGACCGTCCATAATAATGGGATCATTGAACTTATCTGCGACTAAGTTCAGTGCCTCTTGTTGGAGTGATGGAGGCGGTAGTGCACAAACTGGTGGATTCGACCGATCGACCAAGGCAAGATGCCAAACAATATTACATAAACCAGTTTGTTGTTTCCATACTACTTCTCGTACTGAATCTGTTTCCAGAAGTAAGCGAAGAATATTGAAGACAAGCTTTACTATAGTTTCTTCCGAGGGTAGCAAATGTGGAGATTGTGTATCGTCGATCCGGTTTTCATCTTTCGCATTCCCATCACCACTGGCCAAGATTGAGTCAAGATCATCGGCATCATCAACATTTTCGACTACTCGCTTAGACTTTTGAGTCGGGTGTAAAAATTCGTCGCCGCCCCTAAGATCAAGCAACTGAACTAATCTAGGTGCGACATTAGGTCGCTGCCATACCAGATCCTGCAAAGATTTGTCGGCGTGCTTCAATACTTCTTGAATCAGTTCGAGTGCATCTATGACGATTGGGCTCCCTTTTGTAAGACCACCTTCTTTCCAGCATAAATCGAGTAGCTTACAATCAACCTCAGCAAATAGGAAAACTTTTGCCATTGGTGCTTCACGAGCTAAAGATTTAGCCACGACCAAGGCTTGATTGCGTATTGCTTCCTCCATGGGATTATTTTCCACATCAATTGCAAGCAGATCTGCGATTCTATATAACCCGTTCGGCGCTTCCAGCCACTGTTTTCCAGCAATTGATTTGTGTTCTTTTGAAAGATCTTCTAATAGTCGGAGCGCTAAAACTCGAACATATACAGGTTGATCTGGGCTATCTAAAATATCTAAAAGAGACTCGAGTAACACTCCAGGAGAGGGCTTCATCAGAGCTTCGGGGCACTTTATAAGATACTGGTAGAGCTTGCAAATTAAGTGGGCTCCCTCTTCACAAGGACTTTCATTAGCCTTTAAAGTCCCGCGTTGGAGCAGCCAGATGAGATGCTCAACAATTTCTTCGTGCTCAAAGATCCAAATAGGTTGCCAATTGATCTCGTCTTCTTTTCTCTCTATACCATTTGTAGAGTTTCGAAAAGCGTCGAGTATCTGTTCTAAACTATTGACGGCATCTTGGGCGCTTGACGAAGACACAAAGCGATCCATCACCACCACAGCCTCCGCCGGGGGAGGGCTCCTCATCTCCATTTGTCCAACGTACTTGCTCCCGCTAGATTTGTATCAGTTCCTGCAGGGGGGGATGAATAGTAAGAGATTGGAGCAAACCGAAAATGACGAAAACTGTCATTTTGGAACCGAATACACAAGTACTTCATTAGCCGCTGTATTCCTCGTTCAGTCTGTCTGTAAACCCAAAAAACGGAAGCGCACTTTTTGAGTGCTGTGCCGCAAGGGGGGCCATTTGGCCTGGTGCCATGCCACCAGTGCTGGCCAGATCCGCTCCGAAGATGTGATGATTTAGTCGCTCTGATGGATACCTGCTTGGGTACCTGCTGAGAGCCATTGCCCAACCAGTGGGGGTTGGCGGCCCTCATGGCCCCCCACCCAAAGCCCCTGGCGCCTTGCGCCTAGCAGCTGCACTGGCATTGGGGCCCCTTGCTGCCAACCAGGCTTAAACTGCATTGTGGGTGCCTACTGTGGGGTAGGTGTCTTACCCTCACTATTGAGACTAGTTTGTCACCAAGGCCTGGGCCACTAGCAGCCTGCCCTGCACCCCCCACCCCCCCCCCCCCCCCCCCCCCCCCCCCACCCCCCCCCCCACCG
>Ga0115013_10001025_pt1 | contig 16468 bp, 5 predicted proteins | sample SouAtlMetagenome_2_FD_88686 | JGI IMG/M metagenome (GOLD analysis project Ga0115013, IMG submission 88686) | Marine eukaryotic phytoplankton communities from Atlantic Ocean - South Atlantic ANT15 Metagenome | ecosystem: Environmental > Aquatic > Marine > Oceanic | place: South Atlantic Ocean...
CGGATTGGAAGTCTTGGGAAGTTGAACCCGTCACTTCAATGTCACTTGCCGCGCTGCTGAAGATTCGGTGACTGTTCTTGGCCACACGGAAGGCTGAGGAGAGAATGCTGATACAGAGGACAGCGGCGAGCGAAGGGAGAAAAAGGGTGTGACGGGTCATGGGACAGGGAATCGATTGGCGACGTTGCCATGCTATTCCAACCCATTCAAATCCTGATTTATTGTTCTAAAACCAACGTGCTGTATCTCATCGTCGCACAATACGCCACCGAAAAGCCGGCCCACCAATTCACGAGCGGGCCCTCGTTTTCCTTGATTCTATTGAAATTAGAGTATGAACAAACGGCTTGCTTTTCTCCTCCTTGGTGTCGGTAGCATGGCGACTGCTTTAGGGCAGCCTGATTTTGAATTCGATTGCCAGCCAGAAGGGCTCTGCGCTACAGCCGTGGATTACGCCTTTGAGCTGGATGGGGGAGAGCAAGATCAGTTGACTTTCGCTTTTGACGGCACCGTCACAGGCGGCGGTGTCGTGCTCAATTGGGCTGGCGGGGGAACCAGCTACCCGAGTGACCTGTCCTTGTCATTGTGTGCGCCGAATGGCGATTGCATCATGGTCCCCGGTTACGGAGGCAGTCTCGACGGCACGTCCATTGGAGGTTGGCCTGCCAATTGGAACAACACTTTGGCTGGCGAAAATGTGGCGTGCTTTGCGTTTGACGACCTGGCTTTGGGTGGGGATGGACTGTGGACCCTCACCGGATTGAATACGTTTTCAGGTTCTGCTGACGGTGTCTCTTTTTCGGGGTCAATCCATTTGTTTGCATTGTGTCCTGAACCATTGTGTGAGGATGTCGAGGCTTGCAATTTTGGTGATCCCGCCCCCTGTGTGCCACAGGGCTGCACGAATGAGACCGCCTGCAACTACGATGCTCAAGCAGGATGCGATGATGGCTCGTGCGCGTATGAGGAGCACATCTTTGTGCCAAACACTGAAACCTTCTACGGTTCTGAGGTCTTTTATTGGTGTGGCCCTTTGCCGGATTGCTCCTCGCCAATTGTGGGTTGCCCCATCCCCAGCGGATACATCGAGCTGGAGCACCCTTGTTTGGATTTGATTTTGGCCAACATGTCGTCCTGTGCCACATCGTGGACAGAGACGTGTGCCTTGGAGTTCCTTTTGTGCATGCAATACACGCTGGGGTGCACAAACGAAGCGGCATGCAACTACGACCCGGACGCTGGGTACGACGACGGAACCTGCGTGTTTCCAGGAGCGCCATGTGACGACGGCGACGATTGCACAGCCAACGACAGCTTGACATTGGAATGCGAGTGCGAAGGGCAGCGGTTGGATCTGGATGGGGATGGACTCTGCGGAGACGACGATTGCGACGACACCAATCCCGGCATCCCGGACGCCTTTGGACGCTGTGACATTCCCGTGGCCGGTTGCTCCAACGAAGCGGCATTGAACTTCACACCGGACCCGGGCGAGGAGACCGCATGCGTTTTGCCCGGTCCCTGCGGTGAACCCCTGATCGCAGCGGGGTGGGCCTCTGGCTTTACCGGTTGGATGTCGCCAGAGAATTGGACGTACAGCCATCCGGAGAAGGTGTCAATCAATGCGCAGGCTTTGGTGTTGCAAGGATTGAACGCAGGGGAGACGGACACGGTCAAGGCCATGGTCACAGCCCCCGCCGGACTGATTTTGCAGTTCAGCTTCGCCTATCACAGTGAGGATGGTTCTCCAGTTTGGGACCCGCCCATGGTGTTGATCAATGGCGAAATCAAGCCCATCATGGCCTACATGACCAGCACGGTTGAGCCAGGGTTTCCAATCGCAAACCCCGAGGGCTGGTTTCATGACCAATCCGTCATGCCCTCTCCCGATGTCGCACCTGACCCATTCTTGCTTCCCCCAGAGCACCTCTTGCCCTCGGGGTTGTTGATGGACGACGCTGCCACTTGGGACTATCCCTACCAGATGCCCATTGGCCTGCAACTCGACAGTGGGGACGTCCTCACCTTGGGCTTGGCCACCATGGATGGCGAATATGGTGCCGCAGCCCTGGCCATCGCAGCCATGTCGCGAAAGCAATACTGTCCGGGGTGTTCGGATGAATCGGCGTGCAACTTCGATACACTGGCCACACACGTTGATGGAAGCTGCGACTACAGTTGTATCGGCTGCATGGAGGAGTTGGCGTGCGATTATGATCCAGACGCCACGTTGCCCGCCGACTCATGCGATTATTCTTGCTACGGATGCACGCATGAAGACGCCTGCAACTTCGACCCGGAGGCCACCCTCGATGATGAATCCTGCGACTTCTGCTCCTGTGGCTTCCCGCCCAAGGTGGTGGCGACAGGCGGCCTCAATCAAGAGGGATTCAATTTCACCAACGCGACGCTCCTGGCCACAGATGGCGGACTGGCACAGTGCGCCTTGATGGACACTGAAATTCTCTTCTTTGGTGTCGAAGAGGGCCCATTTATTGACATCGACGGCGCTTCAGATCATGTCTTGGCCCTGACGGTGGATTCCATGCTCTATGGCTATGGCCGCGACAACTTTGGTCAGATTTCAGTGCCTGCAGACCTCCCACACCCAATAGCGTTCTCAGCAGGACACACGCACTCGGTGGCCGTCGACAGGGAAGGCCAACCCCACGGGTGGGGAGATAGCAATCAGGGGCAACTCGACTGGCCTGAGACATCGGGGCTTGCGGGCATCGAAGCCGGACTGTATCACACGATGGCCTGGGATGAAAGCGGCACCGTGACCTTGGCGGCCGGGAACAACGATTACGGCCAACTGGATGTTCCGGATGGCTTGCTCGTCCAAGAAATGGCGTCCAGCCTGCACAACGTGGTGCTGACCACGGAGGGGGAGGTGGTGTGCTGGGGGTACAACGAATATGGTCAGTGCAACGTCCCCGCATTTGACCAGCCTGTCGTCGCCATTGCAGCATCCAAAAGATCCAGCCTGGCCCTATTAGAAGACGGGAGCCTTGAGGTTTGGGGCCGTTTGGACCACATCGAGCCCATCGAAGGGGCAGTGGCGATTTCCGGCAACATCTCGGAGGACTATTTCACCGTCATGAATCACCACGGGCGAGTCCACCACCTCATGAACTTTTGGTTCATGTCCATCCAAGGACCCAGCGCGGTCGCTTTGGCAGAGGCGCGTCCCAATTGCACCGAATGGTGTTTGGACATTGACGGAGATGACGCGTGCGACCTCTATGACGACTGCATCGGAACAGAGGGCGAATGCGGTTGTGAATGCCTCCATGACGAGAATGAAAACGGCATCTGTGACGAAAAGGAAACAGAAGGCTGCATGGACCCGGACGCATTGAATTTCAATCCTCACGCAACGCTGGCTAGGCCCTGTTTGCAAGTCGGTGCATCTGCTTTAGGCGTTGGATTGCCCGGACAGGACGCCTGCAACTTTGATTCACTGCTGGTGCCCGGTGCTCCCCCAATGGTCACAGAGAACCTGAGCTATGCCGCTTGCGGTGGGTGCACAGACCCATTCGGGTGCAACTACAACCCGGACGCGACTTGGGAAGATGGAACCTGCGAGTACGCCAGCTGTACGGGGTGTCCCGACCCTTTCGCGTGCAACTTCAATCCCCTGGTGCAGGGCACGGACAGCTGTGATTATTGCAGCTGCCACTGGACCACGCCAATGTTGGATGGTGCCTTTTTCTCCAACCTGACGATCAATTCACAAGGGGAAGCCAGCCTGCGGTCATCCATGAACATCAACGTGCCGAGAGCATACGGCCCCGACATCCATGGTGTTTTGAAGAAGAATGGAGTTCGGTCCGGCTCTGCCGGCGGCTACTCGGCCATGTTGATCATGCGGGACAGCAGCCTGCAGGTCTTGAACGATGGAGATGAAGAGAACAGAATGCGGCGACTCTACCGCGAGGAATTTGATCGGGAGCACGAACTGGGTGGAGTGGACCTGCACCTTCAAGAAATAGAAGAAGAAACGGCCCTGCCAGGCGGTCAAGATTTCGTAAAAGTGGAAACGGACGGCTTGGCCAGCATCGCGCTCCGAGCGGACGGCACAGTGGAGGTCTGGGGAAGTGAGGCCCTGCTCTTTGGGGATTGGGCCATCAACGGTCAAGGCGAAAATGGGGTCAACATTCTGGAATGGGCTAGCTCTTTGGGCAACATCGTTGACGTGGAAATGTCCAGCCTGCTGCAGGGTGTGCTTGCATTGGACGCCAACGGTACTTTGCATGCTTATTCTTCTCGACGGTTGTATTCTGGAATTCCCGCGGGATTCAATGAAAACATCTCCCTCATGTCTTGCGGCTTCATGGGCCGATGTATCGTGCTTCGAGATGACGGAGAAATAGGTTATCTGTTCATGGAAGCAGAATTGTCACCGGATGCCCCGCCAAACGCATTGTCATCCTCATTGCAGGGGCTCGATCAATTAATCGCGTTGGGCACACCGGTCGAAATGAACTTTGACGGCATCGTGAGTTCGGTTCTGTATGACAACGGCAATATTGGTTTTGCCTCAGGCGTCGAGACTGGGTCATGGCATACGATAGTGGACGCCTCGGAGGTGCCCGGAGCGGTGAGTGTGTCACAAGGAGGTGTATTTGGTGTCGTGCTGGACAATTCCGGTCAGGCCACACGCTATGACATGGACACGACAGCCGTTCAATTTGTCCCCGCTTATCCCGTCACGCCGGACAATGCAGTGCCGGCTCTGGATGGCTTTACGGAGCAGTATCCGCGCCGGGCGTTACTCGGCCCACCAACGGATTGTCAAGGGTGCCCGGATTCAGATGGTGACGGCATATGCGACGTGGTGGATGACCATGAAGGGGAAGAGGACCCTTGTGGGTGCACCTATGCGGAAGCGGAGAACTACAGCGTTGAAGCGAGTTGCGACGATGGAACCTGCGTCTTCTCCGTACCGGAGACCTCCTGTGAGACGGACATCAACGGCAATGGAACGACGGACACACCGGATCTTTTGCTTTTGCTGAGTCAGTTCAGCTTGCCCTGTCAATAAAACCGACTGCATTCGCAATCTGAAGTCGAATTCTCCCTTGAAATCGAGCAGAGAAGGTCCGGAGAAAAATGCCCATGACGGGTTCATCTTGCGGGCATGAAATGGATTTGGACTGCCGCCATGACCTGTATGTCGCTGATCGCGTTCGGACAGGACATCCCACCATTGGAGATCAAAGCCAACGGACAAAGCCGAGAATCCCAAGTTGAAGAATGGCTGGGACAGCTTCACGCGGGGGGGCAACATGCTGGTGCAGTGGTCGTGCTGAAAGACGGGAAGGTCTGGGCACAATGGTTCCATGGGGTGGAGCGCAAAGGTGGAAATCCGGTCAACAGAGAATCCATGTTTCGCTTGGCCAGTGTCTCCAAGCAATTCACTGTTGCAGGGGTTCTGACGGCTGCAGCTGAGGGCAGGCTGGAACTGGATGATGACATCCGCGCCTTTCTGCTCGAGTGCCCATATGAAGGGGTCACGGTGCGCCATTTGATGCAGCACGTGTCAGGCATCCCTGACTTCTACATGGACCTTCCCATACCTGAACGGGGCTTCATGGGCATTGCCGACGTGCCAAAGGCCCTGCCTGATGCGCCAAGCATGAAACGGGAAGCAGGGGAGGCCTTCGCATACAGCAACACAGGCTATGTGCTGCTGGCGGCCATTCTGGAGCGCGTGTATGACCAATCATTTGAAGCGCTCATGATGGAGCATGTTTTCGCGCCAGCCGGCCTGAACTGCACGCGGGTGTGGAATCTTTTTTCGGAGGAAAAAGACTGGCCGAGAAAGACGTGGAGCATGGCCGATGTCGGTCCGGATTCAGATCAAATCGAGCCCACCGAGCTGGACGGAGTGGCAGGAGATGGGGGTGTCTTTATGTGTGCAGAGGACGTCGCACAATGGAACGCGTGGTGGACATCAAACCAGACCGTTTCCGACGAATTGAGGGTTCAGGCCTTTTTGCCCTGCGTGCTCCTCAGCGGGGAAAGCAGCGACTATGGTTTTGGCTGGACATTGCCCGATGCAGACCACGTGGCCCATTCGGGCGCATGGCTTGGCGCCCGCACATTGTGGTGGCGGTCCTTGAGTGGGCAGAATGCGGTGGTCGTGTTCAATCACACTGGATCGGACCACGCTGTAGCAGTGGGGCAGGAAATCATCAAGGCCATAATGGACAAATAGACAGAAGGTCGGACAGGTTACTCGATACAAAGACCGGTAAAACTGAAGGCCAGATTGTAATCTATTGGGTTACTTGTGGACCAACCATTCATGATGGTCAAGGTCCAAGTTCCAGGCTCAGCAGACCCCAGTGGGTCCAAGTTGAAAAAGTCAGCGGAGTACGTGCCCGACAGCGTGCTGTTCCAGTCTGAGGGCCACAGTTCCGAAGCAAATGGGTTTAGGCCCAAGCTGCTTACGGTCAAATTCCAGCCGGGAATGGACCAGGTTTCCCCGGACGGATCCGTCAACCCAATGGCCATGTCAGCAGGAAAGCTTCCTCCGTTGCTCTCGTTGATAAAGACACTCGTGATGGACAAGCTCGATGGATAGCCAGATGCAACAAAGGTCACTTGCTCAAATCCTGAGCCAGCGAGCTCTGGAATCACAACTGAACCGTCAAAAGTGATTCCTAGGCACGATGAATCTGTTACGCAATTGCCTTCATCGTTCAAGAATTCAGGCAGACAATTCCCATCGCAGTCAAAACCCAAGTCAGGGAAAACGCAGGAGTCCAATTCTGGAATGGTTACCGAAGGGTCAAAATTGCATGCACTTGATGCCAAGCAGCCGGCGCAGGTTTCGTACTCACAAGCATCCCCATCAGGTATTGTGGCCCCTTCGTCATAGTTGCAGGCGTAACTGTCTGTGCATCCAGCGCAGGATGAGATGTCGCAAGACCCATCATCTTGTGTTGCGGATGCATCAAAATTGCATGCAGCTGGATTCGTGCAACCAAAACAGGACAGGCTTTCACAGGTGCCATTGTCTTCGAGTGCTGTTGGGTCGTAGTTACAAGCGCCCGGGTCGGTGCACCCCTCACAAGTGCCATCTGGGCATTGAATGCATCGGACCGAGAAAAACCAGGTTGCTGGGTCGTCAGCGATTCTTTTGACACCTTGGGTCTCGGCTGTAAAAGCGTGGTCAATCAGCAATTCAGGAACGACTTGATGCGTCGTTGTGCTCCAAAACGAACCATTGAGACCAAGGTCTTCAATGTCCTGCTCAGAATACGTGCTGTTTGACCATCCAGCTGGTTTGGCACTAAATCCACTGCTGTTGTTGGCGCCAAGATTCGGAGAGAGCCATAATCCATCGCCAGCATCAATGGTTCCTGTGGTCTTCATTTGGCCTCCAACATTGGCGGATTCTCCAATATTAGTCGACCAGCCCGGTGCTTGATTCAATTCATCCCAGCTGGCGCCGAGAGCATGCTCCAACTCCATGAAGTCCATGTCGGTGGGAACCTTCCATCCTGCGGGACAGAGGTTGCGGTCATCCAAAACCGAAAGTCCGTTGTACAGTCTTCCGTATTCATTAACATAGGCTTCGCCGTCCGTGGCGAGTGTCATTTGCTCTCCTGTGATAGGAAATGACAGTGGAGTCGCTTGAGGAATAGAATCCCCATTGGCGTATATCTCAGTTTGAAGGTTCTCGGCAAACCAGCATTGATCAAGTATTTGAACGAGCGCATAGTTGTGTCCCAAGTATTGAAGGGAGGCGCATTCACTTTCGCTGCTGTCAGTGCATAACGGGTATGGACAAGCTGAAGCTTCTGTTGTAACTGATTCTTCCGTGCAATCCACCGCCCCGGTAATCCAGCCCTCATCTTGTTTGTAAGCCCATGAATCGGTGTACTCCCAAGCTAACCCCGTCCCATCCATGTATGGGTCGCCATATACCTCGATGATCATATTCAGGAAGTAAAGCTCGATGGCGTCGTCTCCGTTCTGACTGATTGCCGAGCCGGCTTGAATCACAAATTCAAACTCATTCATGCAGTCAGAGAAGTAATTCGCCATAGCAAGCGTGTCTTGAGCCAAGAGAACATCATCACCAGCAGAGACGGAAACAGAAGGAAGGGGGAACTCAAGTCCATCTGACCCCCCACCATTGTTTGCAACTCCGATACCGTACAGACTCAAATCCGTAATGTCCGAAACGGCCACTAAGTGAATGCCCTTTCCCGAAGAACCTGCCTCTGGAAGAGAAAAATCGATAATCCCTTTCAACTCTAAAACGGCAGCGGCCTCTTGACCTACGTCATCACACGAATAACAGCTCTCCCAGCACACCGTATCCAGAACAATCGGTGCGTCGACAACTTCTATAAAGCGGTTCGCGAGATCCCCGTTTGCCATGGTACATGCCTCCGCAGCATCCAGAATCTCCTGATCCGTCCAGGCGTTTATGTTGAACTTGTATTGGTGAAGCCCTTCTGTCAGATTAACCTCAACCTGCCAGACACCATCGCCATTGGCATCTTGCATGGCGTGACAATCTCCACACCACCCATCAAATGTTCCGCTCACGTAGATCACGTCTTGTCCAGAAAGGGGCAATACACTGGCGTCCACTGTGAATGTGACTTCGTGTGACATCTCGCAGGAGCCATCTGAGGTACACAGGCCAAAGCATGTATTGATGGTGGTGGGACTCATCACAGGGCTGAGATATCGGTCATTGTAATGCTCCGCATCAGCGCAGTCTTGACCCGCAATGTTTTCTTTAGTACCCCAGTCATTGTCAAAAGTGGGGCCATTTAAAAAGGTGTAGTGCCCATAGTAACCTTCTGGCACCGTGACCGTTACCGTATACACCCCGTCTCCATCGCTATCAAACATCTGATGGCCTGTTGCTCCGCCAAAGAGCCCTCCGCCCAAAAACAACCCAGAGGAACCGACTGAGATGCTCGAGGTATTGATGTTGAAGGTCACTGGAAACCCACACTCCGGAGCCCCGATTGGAGCGCCTTGACAATTGCACGCGCCTTCTGGTATGTTTTCGCATCCACAATCGTAGACTGCTCCTGGGCCACCGCAGATGCCACAAACATCTGGGTATGTGCAAAAGTTGGCAAGGCTCACACTGGCATCTGAATCGAAATTGCATGCAAGTGAATCCGTGCATCCAGCCACAAGACCAGCCCAGGTTGGTACGCCATTGACAATGGTTAAAGACTGTCCTTCTTGTCCTGGAGACAAAAGCGACCATTGGGCGCCATTCCAAATGAGCATTTCACCCGACTCAACACCTTGAACCAATGGGATGGCAATTGAATCGGCCACCAAACTGTCAGAAAGGGCCGCCAAAACACCGATGTATTCATCAAGCGTTTGCCCGTCGATGAGGAGGGGTGATGGAGCGAAGGCCTCACCAAACAACGGCAGTAAGCCCAACAGATCCGGTGTTCCAATGACGCTGTCCTGATTGATGTCCGGGTTGTAAGGGACCACAACCACTTGAGCAGCGGAAAGAAGTGGAATAAAGGCCAAAACGGAAATCAAAAAGCGCAACATGGCATGGCAGATGTAATCCTTAAGATAGACACCAAAAGTGGCCGAGTTGCCATCAGTTTGCATTCGAAATGCCCTCCTGCGAAGCAACCAGGTATACGCGGCAATTCATTTGAAGGGAGAAACAAAGAATAGGCGCCGATGACAGAGCCCAATCAACTTGCCTCGGCTCACAACTGTGAAGCATGAAGCAAAGCTGCCCACGCCCTTTGCCGTGGTTATATTTGTAGCTCCGTTTAAAGGCAATCAAGCGGCAACCGGATGGGAGACAATTGGGGATAGGCAAAGCAGCCGAACAAAACCCGATCTGTCCAACGTAAGCGGTGGCGTGGGATTGCGTGAGACAGCGGGGACAAGAATTGGGCGAGTTGATGAGTTTGTACAGCGAGTATCTCCAGGAAATTGAAGACAGGAAAGGCCAGGGTCTGCATGCCAAACCCATTGATGGCGCTGACCTCTTGAGCGAAGTCATTGAGAACATCAAGGACCCGAAAAACCCAGATAGAGAAGACTCTATCCGCTTCTTCGTCTACAACACCCTCCCTGGCACCACGAGCGCAGCAGGCGTTAAAGCAGCCTTTCTTAAAGCCATCATCCTCGGAGAGGAAACGGTCCCGGAGATTACGCAGGAATCTGCATTCGAACAGCTGTCGCATATGAAAGGCGGGCCATCGGTCAAGGCGCTGCTAGACTTGGCCCTTGGTGACGATGAAGCCATTGCTCACGCTTCCGCGGGCGTCCTGAAGACCCAAGTCTTCTTGTACGAGTCGGATATGGACCGTCTCGCAGAAGCATTCCAGCAGGGAAATGCGATCGCCACAGACATCTTGAAGAGTTATTCCCAAGCTGAATTCTTCACGAAACTTCCTGAGGTTCCGGAGGAGATACAAGTGGTGACCTATATCGCTGGTGTAGGAGACATCTCAACGGATTTGCTTTCGCCGGGAAGCGAGGCACACTCACGGTCTGACCGAGAGCTTCACGGGCAATGTCTAATCACCCCGAGAGAGCAACAAATGATGGTTTCCCTTCAGAAGCTACACCCGGACAAAAAGGTGATGATGCTTGCAGAAAAGGGCACCATGGGTGTGGGGTCATCCCGCATGTCAGGTGTAAACAACGTCGCACTGTGGATCGGTGAGAAGGCCAGCCCTTATGTCCCATTCATCAACATTGCACCAGTAGTCGGTGGAACCAATGGGATTTCCCCCATCTTCTTAACGACAGTGGGCGTCACCGGCGGAATTGGCATCGACCTGAAGAACTGGGTTAAAAAAGTGGACGCAGATGGGAACACAGTCTTAGATGAAAACGGAGACCCCGAATTGGAACAGGTCTATTCCGTGGACACTGGAACGGTATTGACCATCAACACCAAGAAGAAAAAGCTGTATAAAGGAGAGGAAGAACTCATTGACATCAGCAGTGCATTGACGCCCCAGAAAATGGAGTTCATCAAGGCCGGTGGATCTTATGCGATTGTCTTTGGAAAAAAGCTCCAAACATTCGCTGCCAATACACTGGGCACGGACATGCCCACAGTGTTTGCGCCATCTAAGGAGGTGTCCATCGAGGGCCAAGGCCTAACTGCAGTAGAGAAGATCTTCAACAAGAACGCTGTCGGCACAACGCCAGGCGCGGTGCTCCACGCTGGCTCTTATGTGCGGGTCGAGGTGAACATCGTGGGGTCCCAAGACACCACAGGCCTGATGACCTCGCAAGAGCTAGAGATGATGGCGGCCACGGTCATTTCCCCTATCGTAGACGGGGCCTACCAATCCGGATGTCACACGGCATCTGTTTGGGACAAAAAAGCGCAGGAGAATATCCCGCGATTGATGAAGTTCATGAACGACTTCGGACTCATCACAGCGAGGGACCCCGGTGGGGAATACCACGCGATGACCGACGTGATCCACAAGGTGTTAAACGACATCACAGTAGACGACTGGGCCATCATCATCGGCGGCGACTCCCACACCCGAATGTCCAAGGGTGTAGCATTTGGCGCGGACTCCGGAACTGTGGCCTTGGCTTTGGCCACGGGTGAAGCCAGCATGCCGATTCCGGAATCTGTCAAGGTCACCTTCCGAGGCGAGATGATGGAACACACGGATTTCCGCGATGTGGTCCACGCGACCCAAGCACAAATGCTCCAAGAGTTTGGCGGCGAGAATGTGTTCCAGGGGCGCATAATTGAAGTCCACATTGGAACCCTGCCAGCGGACAAGGCTTTCACCTTCACCGACTGGACAGCCGAAATGAAGGCCAAGGCCTCCATCTGCATTTCGCAAGACGACACGCTTATTGAATCGTTGGAAATCGCCAAGAGCCGAATCGGCATCATGATCAAAAAGGGGATGGACAATGAAAAGCAGGTACTGCAAGGCCTCATTGACCGCGCCGACAATCGGATTGCCGAAATCAGATCCGGCATTAAGCCCGCATTGTCTCCAGATCACGACGCCAAGTACTACGCGGAATTCGAAGTGGACCTCGACATCATCAGCCAACCGATGATTGCCGACCCAGACGTACACAACGAAGACGTCTCAAAGCGCTACACGCACGACACCATCCGTCCCTTGTCGTTTTACAAAGGAGAGAAGACAGTGGACCTGGGCTTTGTGGGCTCTTGCATGGTCCACAAGGGCGACTTGAAAATCGTGTCGCAAATGCTGGGCAACATCGAGCGTACCCACGGCGATGTGACGTTCAATGCGCCACTCGTGGTAACCGCCCCGACTTACAACATCATTGACGAGCTCAAGGCAGAGGGAGACTGGGAATTGCTGCAGAAGTATTCTGGGTTCGAGTTTGATGACAACGCGCCAAAGAACAATGCCCGGAAGGAGTACGACAACATGATGTACCTCGAGCGTCCAGGTTGCAACCTCTGCATGGGAAACCAAGAAAAAGCAGAGAAAGGCGACACTGTGATGGCCACATCAACACGCTTGTTCCAAGGCCGTGTTGTGGCTGACACTGACCGCAAAAAAGGGGAGTCCTTGCTCGCATCAACGCCTGTCGTTGTGTTGTCCGCCATACTGGGCAGAACCCCAACACTCAAAGAGTACAAGGAAGCTGTGAAAGGCATCAATCTGACCAAGTTTGCGCCGCCGAAAACGGCAATGTGCAGTTGATTGAGCACCACGTTTATCGGTGGGTTTTCGTCACCTATCCTTGCGGTCTTGATGAAAAGAACGTTTCTGACTGCCTGCATCCCAGGCCTGATCATGGCCACACTGTCGGGCTGTAACTGGGACACCAGCACCAGCGAAATAGACCCTGAATTGCAGGCCCTCCTGGCCCAAATGACGGTGGAACAGAAGGTGGGGCAAATGACGCAGTTGAACCTTGGGTTTCTCTCAACGTCTACAGAACAGCACGACGGCAAGCCAAAGGAAGTCGACTGGGCCAAGGTGAAGGAGGCCGTACAGACGTACCAAGTCGGTTCCATTTTGAATTCAAATGGCTATGCCAAGCCACTTGAAGAATGGAATGAAATCATCAATGGGATTCAGCAAATCGCTGCAGAAACAGAGCAGGGCATTCCAGTGCTTTACGGGATAGACGCCATTCATGGCGCCACCTATGTTCAGAACGCGGTCCTGTTCCCCCACAACATCGCTATGGCCGCTACGCGGGACCGGTCTCTGGTTAGAGGCGGAGCGGAGGCAACTGCATCCCTGACCCGAGCATCTGGAATCCGATGGAACTTCGACCCGGTTTTCGATGTGGGCCGCGAGCCACTCTGGCCAAGGTTTGAAGAAACCTTTGGGGAATCTGCCTTGCTGTGTGGAGAGATGGGGAGTCAAGTCGTGAAGGGGTACCAAGGCGACGACCTGCAAGCGTCAGGTGTCGCATCCTGCCTCAAGCACTTCATTGGCTATTCAGTCCCCGAAAGCGGCAAGGACCGGACCGAAGCCTACATCTCCGGTCTTGAAATGTGGGAGCAACACATCCCGTCCTTTCAAGCTGGTGTTGACGCAGGAGCGTCCACAGTGATGCTCAATTCTGCGTCCGTCAATGGCGTTCCGATTCACGCGAGTCGACAACATGTCACCGAACTCCTTCGGTACCAAATGGGCTTTGAAGGGATGGTCGTTTCTGATTGGGAGGACATCATCCGGCTGCACACGCGCCATCACCTTGCCGAGGATTTGAAAGAAGCGGTGCTCATGGCCATTGAGGCAGGACTGGACATGAGCATGGTCCCCAATGATTACTCGTTTTACCACATCTTGTTGGAGTTGGTGCACTCAGGCGATGTTTCTGAAACGCGCTTGGACGAAAGTGTATACCGCATTCTAAGACTGAAAAAGAAGCTTGGGCTGTTTGTGAATCCTAGAGTTGAATCCGGAGCAACAGAACCGGTCCCGAATGAAGCAGACTTGGCTTTGGCCCAACGTGCAGCCGAAGCGTCCATTGTGTTACTCGAAAACCGAAACGACGTGTTGCCCTTGGAAGATGTAGGGCGCATTCTTGTCGCTGGACCGACGTGTTGTTCTAAACCGGTGTTGCATGGTGGATGGTCCTATTCATGGCAGGGGAGAGACGCCTCGGCCTACCCAGAAGCCACCCCCACACTCGCAGATGCCCTTCGCCAGGAATTCGGCGAGGACCGAATCACCTGCCCCGTGGAGGCGCCATTTCATGACGCGGGCCATCGCCAATTGGACATCAATGGGGCAGCGGAAGGGTGCGAAGCCATTGTGTTGTGTCTAGGAGAGGCGGCCTACGCGGAGACGCCGGGCGTAATCGATGACCTGACCCTCTCTGCTGATCAAATTGAATTGGCCAAAGCCGCCCATGAAACTGGCAAGCCTGTTGTGTTGGTCCTCATCGAAGGTCGGGGTCGCTTGGTATCGCCCATTGCAGATGACATGGACGCCATCTTGCTGGCCATGCGGCCGGGTTCTGCAGGCGCAACGGCCATCGCTGGCGTGCTGAGTGGCAGGGTGAACCCGAGCGGAACATTGCCCTTTACCTACCAGAGGAATTCCGGTGACATCCTTCCTCACGACCACAGGACCCTGTCTAGACTCGCTAGAAGGGAGGTGGGGCCGATAACGCGAGACGGCTTCCAACCGCAATGGGCATTTGGCCATGGCACGACCTATTCCGACTTGAATGTGACGCTGGATTCAATCACATCCGAAAACAGCGCGCTGTCCGACACCATTGTCGTCCATTGTTCCATCGAGAACCCGAGCGAACGGGACGCGGTCAAACCACTAGATGTCTTTGTTTCAGACCTCTATGCCTCCACCATCTCACCGAGGGTCAGGGTACACGTTGACTTCGACAGGATCCCGATTCCCGCCGGACAAAAAGTACAGGCCCAATTCAAGTTGCCGCCACAGTGCTTTTCCTATGTGGACGGGTCGGGAACCCGACATTCAGAACCGGGCCGGTTCTCGGTTGAATTGGGCTGTGTCAGCGACACGATCGAGTTCACTCTGGCACAATGAGCGCCTGCTCCACCGATGGCCAACCGATTCGCGCTGCAATCGTGTAGATGCTGTCGCCTGACGCCAAGCCAAGGGCTGAAGCGTTGAATTCTTCCATTCGCCAAGGCGCTTCGCCATTGGACCTGCGCCAGCCAAAAGAGGCCGAAGGGCTCGGATGAAACAAGGTCCAATCCCCACTTTCATCCCGCTGCCATTGAACTGCTGCGAGCGGATTCGCCTCTCGAATCGAATCGAATGCGACAAGCATGTCGGCCTCGGGGACCTGCCCCCAATCCAGCTTTGGAGGAAAGGCGTCATCCAACAGCGCATTTAAAGAGTCCAGCAATGGAGCACGCGCCGCCGATGCGGCGAGATTCAATTGATGCCAAGGGTCTGTATTGGGCTCATACAATTCAAAGCGTGGAGCGGGAAGTGAGGTGAGGTGATGCCATGGCTCGACCCCCTCTGACGACAATGAGTCGATGACCGCCATGGATGACATTCTTCGGTGATACGGTATGTCCAGCCGGAGCGACGGGTTCGGGAGCCCATTGCGCGTTAACCGCCAATTCCGTGTTCGCACAGAACGCTGACGGGTCAGGTCACCGTCAAAACGGTCAGCACCACCAAACACGGCCTCATGTCCTCGGGCATCGGGAAGAATCGGGGTCCCCGTTAGAACATCTGGAACACCCAGTCCGAAGTAATTCAGTGCTGTGGGAGCGAGGTCCAGAAAAGAAAACAAGCCGAAGTTTCGATCCGGCGCTTCTGTGCCGTCAGCCCACTTGACAATCAAAGGAACGCGCAGTCCGGCATCCGAAGTGGACCGCTTAAATCCGGGGAATGGGCCGCCGTGGTCGCTGGTGAACAGAATGGTCGTGCGTTCGTAAAGACCGTCAGCCTTGAGTTGCCGAATCACCTCACCGACGGCACTGTCCATCGCTTGTAGGTTGCAATAATTGGTGGCCAAGTCCCTTCGAACATCCGGATGGTCGGGAAGAAGGGGAGGAACATCCAATTTTGATGCATCCACCATACACGGCCGGCTGGACCTGTCCCAAACTTGGGACTCGTGACACCCGAAAAAGTTCACGACTGAAAAGAAAGCAGCGCCTTGAGGGCGGTTTCGCCAATGCGCCTGTGGGGAAGAGTCGTCCCATGCCAGCGGCGGGGTCTCAAAATTGTAGTCTTCTTTGGATTGGTTGGTGCAGTAAACCCCCGCCGCGCGCAAATGCTCAGTGAATGCTCGGACGCCGGCGGGTGCAGGTGCGGAGTAATGGGACAAGCCTGTGTGGGGGTTGTTCGCCGTCCGATGGCTGTATGCACGCATGTGTTGGGTGCCCATGTATTGCGGCATCACGCCGGTCAGAATGCTGCTTCTCGACGGAGCACAAACAGGAGATACAGCAAACGCGTTTTCAAACACGGTTCCGTCTCCAGCCAATTCAGTCAGGTGCGGC
>Ga0115013_10001028_pt1 | contig 16449 bp, 11 predicted proteins | sample SouAtlMetagenome_2_FD_88686 | JGI IMG/M metagenome (GOLD analysis project Ga0115013, IMG submission 88686) | Marine eukaryotic phytoplankton communities from Atlantic Ocean - South Atlantic ANT15 Metagenome | ecosystem: Environmental > Aquatic > Marine > Oceanic | place: South Atlantic Ocean...
AAGAAGTGGCGAAACTGAATGGCAATGACACGTACAGACAACCACGCCGACGCAATGTAGCACAAAGCTGGCGTACCATTTGCTGCATTAAAGCAACCTAACGAGGTCATCCAACAGGGGCGCGGGTTGTTCTTCAAAATCATAATCACATCATGCAACCAGATCAATTCAACTTAATTAAATTCAATATACAGTAATATTTCAATATTTTGTGTTAATGCAAAAAGATTCGATTGATTTCGATAGCTAATAGCACGCGCTAATACCAATTGTTACGAATATCTCCCTATTCAAAACATCGGACTACCGGCAAGCGCAGGGACCGACCCAGGAACATTGGTTGCAGCAACGAATGACATGATAGCAATCATAGCAAGACGTCCGTTGTTCAATTCGCGATTTCGCTTTACTTTTAGCGTTTCTTCGTCAACTTTTGAGAAGTCAATCGGAGGGAAAATGATGGTTGGAAGATCTCCTCCCTTGAGGTAGTGTGTTCCTTGCGACTCGGAGATAATTTCAGCAAGGAAAATAAGACCAATAATTTGTTGTTTACCTGGATAGCCATCGTATCAAAAGGCAGGTGGAGGTGGTGTGTGGCGATGCAATGATTTTGTTGGGAGATGAGAAGAACACGGCACAACAGAGGTATTATTTATTTTCCGATTTGATCGGGCGGGTGAAGAAATTTGAAAGCTTTAATGAGAAATGGCGACACGTAAAAAACCTTTTGTTTATAGCAGCCACAGGCATAAAGTTGCGAAGATCGATTGATTGCCATTCCATTCCTTACCTTCTTCTGGCATTGCATCCCAGGCATCGAAAGGCTTCATCGTTGATAAAGATTCGAAGGAGACATCCTTGCTCAGCATACCAGGGAAATGAAATCCCGAAGCTTGAACAATGTATCCTGTCGTAGCAAGCATAGCAACACGACTGTGCTTCAATTCAGCAGCACGGAACCAAGCAAGAGTTTCATCACTTCCTAGTTCCGCAAGGCCCAACGGATCGTAACCCTTAAATGGTGCTGTGAATCCTGCCATCTCGTCCAATTTGGCGCTTAACTTAGTGACAGCAGCATTTTGTGTAGTAGGTGCAAATGCTGAGACACTTGATAGGAGTGCAATGAGTAGTGCGGTGCCCTTCATGGTGGAAATATTGCAATTTATATAGTTGATGTTGTCTGTCGGTGATGGTTGAAGTCGAAAAACCTCTGCAAACTAGGAGGAATTCGCAAAACTGTTCAAAGATATGTATTCAACAAGTCAAGTAGCCCCAACCTTCGAGGAAGAATGAAAAAGAGGATTTTTTGCATCCCCTTTTATAACAGAGTCCCCATAATATTCTCTATACGTCACATCTATCCGCGACGCGTGGAAGTGAGCTGGATGAGAAGTGCGGAAAAGATACACGCGTCAACCTTCAGTGAATACCACACGCTTTTATCTTCTTGTGATGGATGAACCTCTAATATCACCAGAGAGCCACAAAAGTATTAGTACGCACACGCTTGAACTTTCCAACGTATTCTTCATTCCATTCTTTCGATAGCAAGTTTAACAAAATAGGCCAGGATTGCCCTCATTACAGGTACAGGTTTGTGTTCACCGTACCTTTTTGATAAAACCCAACCATCTCAAGCTTGAACGACTGTACGAAGAAAAGCTTTACATCAATACAATGAGGTTCTCATCTGCAGCCGTTGCTGCATTCTGCGTGTTGAGCGCATCTGATACTATCAAGTACGGAGATTCTTTTTCGGTAGCACCGCCAATGGTCACACGAACCAATATGGGAAGATCATCTCTTGCCCCTCTACAGTTTAAGATGCCTGAAACCCTAGTGGAACCTACCGATGGTATGGAAGCATTAGAAGAGTTGACCGAAAACATTGGAGGTTCCGCCTTGGAAAAGCAAATTCAGAAATCCCCTTCATTCTGGAAAATGGCCGGGTACGCTACCATTCCAGTGTCGGCAGCGCTTGGATTTGGAATCGTTCCAAGTCGACGACTTGCTGCTCATGCTGCTGGGGCTATCGTGACGGGTGTCGCAGGAGCTATCGGAAAATCCAAATTAGATTCCGTCACAGAATCTGCCGCTCTTCCTGCTATTGCACAAACTATTCTTGACTATGGTATTGAAGACCCGCGAACTACTTTTGGTTATATTCAGTCGCTGCAGGAACTATTTGGAATTGTAGATGACGTTGACTTTCAAGCCATGCGCGCCGAAGTCTACAGCCAGTACTTATTAGGAATGGTCAGAAATCCTGTGGCCAGTACAAATGAACCTATCGAACTTGCAAAGTTGAGGAATGCCCTTGGACTGGAAAATGTTTGGGTTGGAGAAGCCCATGCTGCTGCGGCACAAGAATGGTACAAAACGACTTGTTTGTTTACCCCTGAGGAAGAATTGGATGACCCGGCCCACGTAGACCGTCAACGCATGGACAAGTTCCTTTTCTTGACAGAACGTGCATTAACAAACAATGGAGAAACGACCGAAGCATTTTCATTTGAAATGGCCCGTGTAGCAAAGGCTATGAAACTGTCAACCCAGGATGCCATGGAACGTATTGCAGACATTGGTGAACCTCATTACAGAAATGCTCTTTCTAATATTCGAGCCAACTTAGGATCGGGCAAGTTTTCCGAGGGTTCGTTGATTGAAGCGCAAATAAAGCTCGGAATTGATGAGAATACGGCGCATGATATGCATCTTGAATGTTTTAGCGATGAAGTACAAAAACAACTTGGATTGGGGGATGTCGACGGGAGTTCAACCACAATAAAATTTAAAGACGGTGCCGAAGAAAAAGTAAGTGATCATGTTTTACACTCCATTAACCATCCAAGAAGTTTCAATTCTCTTACTTTCTGATGTCCTTGAAGCTAAATGAACTCGCAGATATCATGAATATTTCAAAAGAAGATGCCGATTATGAGATGGCTGCGGAAGCAATTCCTTTCTACAAGGAATCGGCACTCTCTAATACAGAGTCTGTGATTTCTGGGGTCATGACTCCTGATGAGGCTTGGGACAAGATGGAAGCTCGTCGTAAGGAATTGTTACTTCCAGAGAGTAGCACGAAGGAGCTCCTCACAGGTATTGTAATGCAGGCTCTTGGACGACCTCTGGAGAAAACCGGCAAATTCGCCATAGTTAACAACGAAGTGGCTGCTTACGAAAATCTTCTGGAAGCATTAAATGCCAAAGATGCCTTGATCAAAATCCTTGCAAAATCTGGCTGGAATGAATTCGAAAATTTCGACGAAGTCTTTTGCGACCCTTGGAATAAGGAATCCGCGTGCGGGCACCTTCGTTCTGATGAGCGTATCAAAATTTTTGGTATCTTCATGACTCGCAGTCTCCGTAATTCAGATGATGGAACAATAAGTGATGAAGCCTACAATCGTATTAAAGAGGTCCAAGGTCTTTTGGCTATTTCAGATGAGCAAGCTGAAGTTAACCTTCGCGCCGCATTCGGCCCAGAATTAAAGAAGGCATGCGCTACAGCGTGCGAAGAGATCACCCAAGATTATACACCAGAACTTGCCGAAAATATGGCAAATAGTATCGAAGAGGTTATGAATAAGTTCAAGCTTTCCGAAAGTTTTTTGCGTGATTTGGGAGGCTCATTTTATAATAAGGCTGTCGAAAATGTCAGTGCAAAGGCTCCGGGCGGAGTTCCTACTAAAGAACTAAACGAAGCATTAGATGCGCTTCGAGTCATGTATCATCTTGAAAAGGAAGAAACATATGGCCCCCATGTGAAATACTTTGGTGCCGTGTACAAGAAGAGTGTACTTGAATCAATGGGATCCACCGGAATAATTACACCTGAACTTCGAGAGGGGCTTGCCGATCTTCGTGACAGACTAGGTGTACGTGATGAAGATACAAGAGAATTATTTTTGTCGGCTATTGAACAGAGGTTCGTACCGATGGTTGAATGGATCAATAATGAAATGGAACGAACTCAATTGTCACAAAAACAACTTTCTGATCGTCGGGGTAAGGATATGGGAGAGGATGTATTCCAAACCGGCAAGTCCGCAGATGGAACTTTGGGGCTCGGTGCCGAGGTAAATATTATGGGAGATATTGTCAATCTTGTGGATTTCTACACTGAAAATAACATTGGTGAAGAAACGGAGGTTGGAACAAAGGAAGTTGATGGCGAGGAAGTACCTGTTGTGGGAACCTCATATCCGATCACAGCTATTGGTACGAATGCTATTGATTCTCAAATGGCCGAATACTTGTATCGTCAATTCGTTGTTGGTGCCTTTTCGGCCCAAGGAGAGCAAGCAAGTCGTTACGAGGGCGCCCGTGCTTCGTTTGGGGGCATCCTTGGACTTACCAGCGAGAAAATGGAGGAAATCAATGACAACATTGGTGGTGCCGTTTACGACAATTTTGTGTCACGATCGATGGCACAAAAGGGCTCCCTTGACCAACAAGATATGATGTTCTTAGCCAATGTGCAGACAAAATTGGGTCTTTCGTCGGAAGCGGGCGAGAAGTTGATGATGGATTCTCAGAAAAAGGTCCTATCTGAAGAACTGGCGAACATCATGAGAGATCCTACACCAGAGAGTATCAAAGCCTTCCGTGAAAAGTGTAACTTGATGGGAATGAATTTAACTGAAGATATTGGAATAACAAAGACTAATTTGGTCCGTATGTTCGAGAATGAGGTTACTCCAGCTCTGCAATCTGGTGAACTTACTGCAGATAACAACGACATGCTCATGGAAATTCAAGAAAGTTTGGGTATGGATCCCGAGGAGTGCGAAAACATTATCATGAGAAGAATTATAGATCTTGCAGCCAGTGCTTTGGTATTCATTGAAGGCGAACTGATGAGAGGACGCGAAGACAAGACGACAGAAGCAATCCTAGAAGTCGTCCGATATGCCGCATTTTTGGATGGCGAATTGGACCTTGAAGTAGAAGAGCCCACAGCATGGTCGATCTACAACCTATATGATTCTTTTGATTTCAGCGGACAGGATGCAGCAGTTGTCGAAGAGAATAAAGAATTATTGAAGATTGCTCTCGGGCTGTTAGATTCAAACGAGTCAGAAGAATAAGCTAGTTTGGAACAAATTCGTGTAAAAGTAGTTCTAAAAAGATTGTGAGTTAAGATTCTCTCAAGTTGATTAGTTTGTCATCATATTAGGTGCTTTTTCGATTCCTATGGGTGTATGATGTACGCATGCATTAATATTATCTTCCATGAGGTATTGTGAGGTGTCATTTCAGATGATAAACCATCTGAAATTCCATTTGCACCAGATAAAAATCAGGTATTATCGAGAGTTTTTGCTTTACCTTCAGCTCAGATCCTTCATCAACCAAACATGGTAGTGGGCGGAAACATACTGTTTAAACATAACAAATGATTTCACATACTGGTACTATCTTCGATACCTGGGTGTCGGCTCGAGGCTGAAACGTCCATGTGCTGAATTTTTATGAACCCTTCTGGCAAACCAGGTTGCATTTTTTGAGAGTAGGGAGTATCTAAGAGGCCAGGTGGCTCAAATGGAGAAAATTGTGTTTGCTGCTGTTGTTGCATCGTTGGACTCAAATTGCCTACTTCCATGTTATAGTCTTGTATTGCTTTATCAAAAATATCTTTTTGGTATTCATCATATAATCGACCCCGGAAAATGTTAGGCCCTACCAAATTGCTTAGTTCGTAAGCACAAGTGGTTGCAGCGTGCTTCGAAAGAGCAGATGCTGTTCGTGATTCAAGGTTTTTCATCAACAAGTCCAAGAAGACCTCTAGGTATAAACGCTTGCAACGAACTTTCCCTATCGCTACCATCATGCCGGGCAACTGTCGCCACAGGGTCGTCCGTAGCTCGTTACTCTGAGGAAAGTGAGAAACTCGGCAAGTGTCCGCTAGCTCCTGCAATAACGGAAGCAATATATCGTCAGGTATAGGCGGTTGTATAGAATCCGGTCGACTACAAGTTTCAATCAACTCATGGAGAAGATATAGACATCCATCGGTGGCCTCCCACGGTTGTTTGGGACGATTTATCGCACAGTTAGAACACCCGAGCCGACCAGCACCTGCCTTTTTCTTCAGCTTTGGCGCGAGTGATCCGCAGCTATAGAGTTGGTTTTCGGAGTGAGCTTCCATATTGTTCTGCCACGCTTTGTATTCCTCCATGGTCATTTTCGGTTGGTTTTTGGCAGCAGGTAGGTTTTTCTTAATGAAGTCCAGAAGCTTTTCGAAAAACTCTTTTCCATAGGCTTGACAAGCCTGTCCCAACGCCACAGCTGCATCAGCCCGTACACTCCAAATCTGATCTGTTAACTGCTCTGTCCATCTAGTCCACAGGGTCGGTAGTTCGGTGCGGCATTCTTCTGGATATGCTCGACAGAAGATACCACAAGCCAAACATGCTTCGTCTCTGACCGGCCAGGACTCGTCATGAAAACACATGAGTAAAGCTTGAAGTAGGATTGGTACGTGTGATTGTAAGGCTAATCTATGCTCCTTGTTCATTCCAATCTTTACTGCCAATTCTGCAACAGCTTGGCAAGCAGCTTCGCGAACGACATGGTTGTCAGCATCGCACATCTTGACATAGTACTACAAGCATAGGTAATAAAATTAGAAAAGGTATGGGCATAAAACCAATCAACCACTGATGTGTAGCAACATATACTTACTCTGACCACAGGTGCGATAGCTTGAGCCACTACGTGGACGCCGTTCTCGGGAAAGACCAATTTCCAGGTGTGGTGTGAATAAAGTTTTACGCCTTGCGCTAGATAAAATCGATTTAGGCACATGCGGGGAACCAGAATGGGATATAAAAGCTTCAGGTTCTCGTTTGGAAATCGACATCTTTCTTGGAGAGTACTCCAGAACACACGGTTCAAAACTGACGCAGCCATACGGACTTGCGACCAATTGTCTCCTAGACCAGCCTTCAAGACCTTGACAGTTGTTTTGCGTAGGCTCCCAGTTTCAAGATAAGGCCAATATATGGAATCATCACCTGCGGAGACGATGAGCTGCTCCAAAACAGCTATTGCCGCTGCTCGAACGTGACGATTGACGTGTACAATAGACGAAAATTCCAAGTTACGCAGAAGTAAATCCATCGTTGTAGTTTCACCACTCAATAAATGCACATAATATTTAGAACCCAAGCTCGAAATCCAGCAAGCCAGACATTGCCAGTTCGTCTCTAAAGCACGCCAACCCGTGGTGTCATCCAAGGCTCCCGTAGAAGATTTGCTATATTTCTCTGCATCGTCTCGTCCTTCCTTGATGTGCTCGTTCACAGATTGCACAATCTGTGCATGGATTGCATCGCGTTCCACCGTATGAATTTCGGACAGCTGCGTGGTTTTGTTATCAGGGTTTTCCAACCCGACACTCCAAGTCGCGTGGGCCCCCACTGCTTTCGCAACCAAAGTGCGAATCCTCGGTTCTGAGTGCTCTAAATGTTTCAGCGTGGCTTCGTACAACAACGTCGCCAATTGAGAAATTTGATCAAACGAATACTTTTGATCTATCAACGCATCTTCGACTTCGGCGAGCTTCTTTTCTTCAGCGGGAACGCGGGGCCCATCGATATAAACTTCGCTGCTGCTTTGTGCCGCTACCGCTTTAGCAAGTAATTCTGTCCCGAGCAATAAACCAACCGCTAAACTTTCCCATCGTTCTTCGTCCGCTTTTATAAGGAACGTGATATTCCTGACGTTTTCTTCTGCTTGTTTCCCACCTGTCGTATCTGATTCGTTCTCATCCTTTTTATTGTTGTCTATGAGTAATTGGGCACATTTGAGAACATCGTTTGGTAAAGCAGGGCGGCGACGCGTAAGAGATTCCAATGCTCGTGATGGGCTCGAGAAGTCCATCGTGTCAATTTAAATATATTTTATGGATATTCTATTCTAGGATTATTTCTTGTTAATGATTGGCTCTTGCACCAGATTGGCGGCTTTGTATGAAGACAACTAAAGACTACTTTGCAAGGACGATGAAGAGCATTGCTAAATTTTGTTTCGACAGTTCAAGAAGTTGATGGCAAGGGTCCTTTTTGAGTGTCTCTTTCTGGATCACCGCTAATAACAACGCGTATGCTGCACGTTTTTATTCTGACAGACGACGAAAGCTCACGGAGCCGTCCAATAATAAAGATCCACCAATGACTGACGACTATCGAAAAAAGATTTATCGTGTTCGAGCACTAAAACCTCGGCAGACATTTCCTACCCATGGGTAATTGATAGAAATTTCATCATCCATCGTATACACAACGCCTCTAAAACTTACATATGCAAAACATCTAAACTTTAGTCATGGCTTCCATTGTTTCTTCTGTTCCTGCTACACCCCCTCGTCGTCCGACTATCCTCCCTTCAAGAGGTGTTGCTCGTGTCAAAAGCGTCTTAAGTGGTGATACAGTGATTCTTCTTGGCAAGGCGTCGGGTCCTAATGAAAAGGCCCCAGAAGTTGTCTTTACTCTTGAAAACATCAGTGCTCCTAGGTATGTGTCAAAAGCTGGATTGTCGATAATCTCTTACTTGTAGTGGATCGCGTAGTGGCCTTTCTCCAAGGAGATGACAAGTCCAATTCCTTCTTTACCATCATGCGATTCGTCTCTCACGAGCATTCTCTACCTCGCATGACTGTGATGTCGAAACGAAACCATCCCCTGGAAAATTGTTTATCAAACACGAATATAATGCACAGAGTTGCATCTAAAGGAAATGGTAACACTGATGAACCTGGAGCGTTTCCGAGTCGAGAATGGTTGCGCAGCTTGGTTGTGGGTAAAATGGTAGCCTTTGAAACGCGTAAACAGGGTGCATCGGCTGGTGATCGTGTTTATGGATTACTAAATTTCACCCCACCGGAAAAGGGACCTGATGAAACCATAAGTGTTGCCTTGGAGGCGGTCCGAAACGGTTACGCCACTCCAAGAATGATAGCAACATCAGAATCAAACGAAGAATCAACAGAAGGAGGGCTAGAAGATGAATGGAAAATGAGTCTGTGGAAAGCATACGACGAGGCAAAGCGATCTCAAGCAGGCATTCATTCCATGACACCTTTAGTACGAAGCATAAAGAACGCGGGAGATGCTTTCGAAACTCAGGCAATGATCGATTTGAGTAAAAAGGTTGGCCGCGATGGTGGCAAAATCAAATGTGTAATCGAATACATTTTTGATGGTAGCCGTTTCCGTGTTCAAATTACAGATCCTGCTATGGGAGAGCTTCAATACGGTAGTTTTACTCTCTTGCTTGGCGGTGTGGCTAGTCCGCGTGCTGGAAATCCCCGTGCAGTGCCTCCCACCGAATCAGAACCCTTTGCAGACGAAGCTCGCACTTTTGCAGAACTCAGAATTTTACAACGAGAACTAGACATTGTCTTGTACGGAACTGATAAGTCAGGTGCGTGTGGTGTCGGCTCTATTTTGCATCCGAAAGGTAATATTGCAGTTGAACTGTTGAAAAATGGCTTGGCCCGGATGTCGGATTGGTCGCTTCGTATGATGTCGTCTTCAGAGGTCCCAGCTTTGAGAACTGCAGAAAACGGAGCAAAACGATCGAAGCTTCGAGTATGGCATTCATACGAACCTCCGAAGCTTTCAGGTGCAGCACAAATCACCGGAACAGTAGTTGAAGTATTGACTGGAGATACAGTTAATGTATTGCCAGATGGAGTCGTGTACGATTCTGAAGACAAACTTGTAAAAATTTCGTTGGCGTCAATTCGAGCACCACGAGTTGGCAATGAGCGTGTTGGACGCGCTCATGAACCATACTCGTCTGATTGCAAGGATCGTCTTCGAATCTTGACAGTTGGCAAACCTTGTATGATCCAAGTCCACTATGAACGTGAGATTCCATTTGGAGGGACGACAGAAACGCGACAATTTGGTACTTTGTCTACAAAAGGTAAAGCAGATGTTGGAGAGATATTGATTTCAGAAGGTCTCGCTACGACTCAGTATCACAAAGATGGTGAAGACACTTCACCTAGATACGACGATTTACGAGCAGCAGAATCAACTGCAAAAGAATCAAAGAGAGGTATGCACTCAGGAAAAGATTACAAGGCACCTTCTGTCAATGACATCTCTAATCCGCAAAAGGCGAAAGCATACTCTGGATCTCTCATGAGAGCAGGAAAGCTAAAGGGAATAGTGGAATATTGTTTCAATGGTGCTCGATTCAAGATGCTGATTCCTTCTGAAAATTGTTCTATCATGTTTGCGCCAAATGCCCTGAGATGCCCGCAACCTTCTCCTCCTGTTGGAAGTGCCAGGCAAGTCAAAGCAGCCGAGCCATTTGGTGACGCCTCGAAACGCCACGCTCGATTAACAATTCTTCAGAGATCAGTTGAAATCATTTGCACAGGTGTAACGCTCGGTGGTGTTATTGTTGGTTCTATGTTTGTAGGACAGGGTGCGAGTCGTAGAGATTACAGTATTGAGCTTCTCAGTGCTGGACTTGCATCGGTCGATCAAAGAAAGATCGATTACGGGGAAGCACCAAAGGCATTAGTTGACACTCAAGCTGCAGCTCAAGCGAAGAAAATTGGAATATGGTCGCTTGTCCAACCAATGAAGGACATCACTCCGACGACTACTGAAAAAGCAAAAGATGAACTACTCTCGATAAGAATCAGTGAAATCCGAAGCGGAACCCACTTTTTCTATCATATCATTGGCGACCAGTCTGCAAAAGCAATCGACGAAAGTATGAAGCTTTTCACAGCGAATAATGGAATCGAGGGTTCGCCGTGTGACCTCAAGGTGAATAAATTTGTCGCCGGTCTTTTCGATGATGGTAGCGGAAAAAGTTGGTATAGAGCAAAAGTTGTGGAAAAGCTATCAGGCGGAACAAAGGCTGTCGTTATGTTTGTGGATCATGGCAACATAGCCACTGTCCCTGTTGCAACACATCTCCGGCCTCTTGATCCAGCCCTGGGTACTGATATCATCCCACCGGTCGCGAAAGAAGCTACACTGGCACTGACTCTCTCTCGCCCGCTTTCAGATGACTATGGAATGGACTGTGCACGCAAGCTTCAGTCGTTGTGCTGGGGCAAGGACCTGCAGATCCGTACTTCTGGTCGCGATGAGTCTGGTAAAATGGCCGTTACAATCGTCACAAATTCCAACGAAAGTGTCAACGAGATGCTCATCTCCGCTGGTCTTGCAAGAGTTGCCAAACCGATTGCTGTCCGCGCACTGACTACAAACATGGTTGATGGATCCTCAGTGATTAAGCTAGCTGCAGATCTCAACGTGGCACAAGAGGGTGCCCGGAAAGCGCGTCGTGGTATGTGGCGATACGGTGACATAGGAGACGACGACGAAGATGAACGCTATTGAATTCAATTAATACAAATAATATCTGATCCACGGTTAAAGGACGGAACTACTAAAAAATTCAAATAGCATGCGTAAGAACCTCTTCAACACATATTTTTTGTAGCTGCAATACTCTTCTGAGCTTGCGTCCAACATATTTGTATTCCATTCACTTCTATAAGATTCGCAATTGGTCACAGTAGCGCCAAAGAAGTGTTGGAGAAATCAAATCTGTTACTTCATGAACGAAGGAACCTTCGACATTAAATGATTGTACAATTTTGGCTTCTGGACCAATCACTATGTCGCCTGAAAATACGAGAGAAACTAAGGTCAGAACAATGTATTTAAAACAACACAGAATGCTAAAGCAGGCCAGATATGCATATTATCGTACCGTCTTCTTTGGCTCCAAAACCAAAGAATCCACCTGATTTGCTCCGTCCGACTGGAACCTCTCCACTTAAGGTATTAATCCCAGCAACCATCGTGTTCGGTGGGCTTCCATCCTTTGGTTTTCCTTTGCTCCAGTCTTCTGTCCGAAGCGTCATTGCATCAATCGATTGCCCTTCAACAATATGGAAGTTTCCCATCTTTTCTTTAATTTCGAGGTTCCGGGGATCATTGATTTGCGACTGGAAAGTTTCATTCAAATTGAGATCGTAGACGAAAGGAGGGAAATATACGTAAGACAATAGTGCTCAATATCATGGTGTGTCGAAATCTTCGTTCTTTCGTCTTCTTACCAACTTCTTTTCTCCCAATTTCTCAAACGCAGCATCGTTAGGAACAAACACCGTAACGGTTCCTTGTTTGATTGCCTTGGCCATGTCATCATTCAAGAAGTCATAAAATGTTGGATATTTCTTAGCCAAAAAAGATTCGAGTTTTGGTCGCTCTTCTTCTTCGTCGCTAACGGTCTCGGGAGATTCGGATTCTTGGGCAGAAAGTACACAATGTTGTAAGGTCTTAGATGTAGTAGAAGTAAACGCGGTCACATCAACCGCTCTACCGAGAAGGAGCACCAATGCTATAAATCTTCTCATCGTTGCAACAGAATTCTTTGATCGAAATGGAAATTGACGCGAAAATCTATATCGTATTTGTGTTGTTGTTGGTCTGCAGATAGTGTCTTCCGACTGCAAGAAATGTTTGAGCGTCTAAAAATGAGGCAGAACATCGAAGAAGGACTATGGATTTCACAGTATATCTTGCAACTGAATCATATCTACTTCGTAAGTTGAGGTGACACATTATTATTTCTACACAGAGTACTGTATGATCAAAAATCTTCCTGCCTCTGTTACGTAAGCACTAATTCTCGTTTCCTTTCAACAAAAAGGGTTGGGGGAGCTCGAGAAAGTCCCAAATAATGTCGAAACCCCAACGGTGATATCAAAACCTCGTCACCACGAAGAGCCAAGAGTTGCCGAGCCTCTCCCTTGATGGCATCACATGAGAATCCAAGATTTGCTGAGAACTAAGGAGTTCTGGGCGCTTGGCCAACTCCTGAAAGCAACTCAGGAGTTCATGCACTGGTGGGTGAATCATGTGGCCCCACACCCCTTGGGCCCAGCAAGAGCAACCTCACCATGTGCATGCTGCATTGCCATCCCCACCACAGATGCGCACAACATCATTCATCATCCCACAAGCGATCAAACCAAAGCATGAAATGAGGACTAGCAATCCTGTGCACATACTCAAAAATCAGGTGAATGCAGTGAGCGCTGCTGAGCCCAGGCTCAACCATGTTGTGGGGAGTTGGCCACCACACCCAATGTGCTAACAAATTGACTTCTGTTTTTTTCACACGAGACATGGAGAGGGTGTCAATTGGCCCATTAACTCTCAATGGAAAAATAAATCGTTTGGCTAGATACTAGATTCTAAATTCATTGGATACATGGATGGCCATCTCGAAATGATAAAAATATGGCACCACCGGCAGTGACTTAGAATGACCAACTTATCATATTATATTCAAAAGTAAATCAAATGTGGATGCGAAATCCTTAATACATCCGATAGCTTATCGGTCATTGATGGTAACATCAACTTCGACACCAGCTTCGATCGGAATGCTGGTAACCTGTTTCACGACATCGGAGGGTGCGTGAAGGTCAATCAAACGCTTGTGAATACGCATTTCGAAGCGATCCCAGGTGTTAGTACCCTCTCCGGAAGGAGCCTTACGGGTGGTGATGCGCAACTTCTTGGTTGGCATACGGACGGGTCCACTAACGTGAAGCTTCTTGTCGAGAGAGGCCTTCTTCAAGTCGGCACAGACCTTCTCCAAATTTTTGACATTGCGGCTCGTTAGAGTGATGCGAATGCGGTGGACAACGGCATCCTCTGGGACTCCAGCTTCCTTCTTGAATGTGGACATGATAAATGGGTTTATAAGTGTATTAAATGCTTCAGACTGAGTAGTTTTTAGAAACAGAAAAGATAAAGAGGTAGTGTTAGCCGCTGCGGTAGTCTCATCGTTTAAATGTACCTATTATCGGCAACGATTCGTATCGTTGTTTGATTCGATAGAACTGAGGGAGATGCATTTCATTAACGTACCTGGTGCAAAGTGAGAAGCTGGTACTACGATATTAGTATAGCTCGTCTATTGTCATCGGTTTGTTGTGATTCGGAGAAAGGAGGACAATCGATCGCTTTAAAGCGTTCGAACGGGGTTACCGCTTTTCGTGTTACTATACTTAATAAGTGTTCCCGGGACTCCCTCCATTTTCTTAGTCATGGAATCTATTAAGACTAATTTAGCTCGTAAATCAAATCTTTTAATTTTTGATTGCTCTGAGAACTCGGTACATAATATTCTTTGAGAGGTTCGAAGCGACGTTGGCGGAGCGTTCATGGACGTTAGATATATACTTGGAGACACCATGCAGATGATATGTTGTGTATTATTCAGATAAGAGACCAAGGAGGAGATTGATCTTTTCCAATATCCCATTTTTAAAAACCAATTTTGAGACCATGTGTGAATGGGAAAATGAAGATCTGAAGTGAATGTCGTCTAGTATACTCTCGAAATATTTTTGGTGATTTAACTTCGTGGTTTGCAGCTTACTATAAAAGCTACTTGTAGCCTGAAAGACTCGAATTTGTGATCGATACGCTCTATCATGGATTGGAACGTGGCAAATGAACTGCGCTTGGTGGCTCAGTCAACAATTGTGTTCGTCACACTTGTTCTATATTATTACTACTTCTACAGCGATGGTCTGCAATCCAATAGAGGGAGCCATAGTTCTATTCTACTAACAAAGTCAAAGAATTCGACAGTTTCTTCTTGCAAGAATCCAGATTGTATACGTTGTCAACGTTATCGATATGTTAAAGAACGAGCACAAAGCAAACTGTGCTGGATCTTGAGGGATTTGAAGGCAAGGGATCCATCCACATTTTCCAAGCTGAATAAACGTATTCCAGACGCAATCCAACGAGGCAATCATTTATTAGGCAATGAAAAAACCTACGCTTCATCTCTGCAAGATCCTAACATCTTGATGGTCCCAGACCTACCGTCCAAGGAATTAGTGACTGATTGGCATCAAAACGCTTGTGATTACTTGAAACAGCACCAAACTCGCAAGATTGTTAACGAAGCTTTACATAGCTTAGCAAATGATTCGGTTTGTGGTTCCTTGGCCGTTGATGATTCGAAATGGACCATTAATGACTCTCCTCAGGGTGAATGGAGAGTTTTTCAAATCTTGAATCAAGGTGTGTGGAATCCAATGTTACTTTGCGAAGAACGCGACGTTGGCAACAGCAAGAAAGCCTGTCAAAGCTTATATGAGCTAGTTCGTGACATTCCTGGTCTTTTGAACAACAGTTTGTTTGGCAATGCATTCGTTTCGAAGATTTACCCAGGAACGAATATTGAACCACACTGTGGGCCCACGAATGTTCGACATCGATTGCAATTTCTTTTGAAGTTGCCAGAGAATCTATCTTCCTCAGATTCGATGGGAGTCCAAAATGACACCAGGAAATGTGATCTCGACAGCACGCCTGCACTGTCAATGTCGGTGGGGAGAGAAAAGAATATTTCATGGAACATGCACAAAGACACTTTTGTATTTGACGACTCGTTTGTTCACTCGGTAGCATACCGAGATGAAGGCAGAACCACAGATTCTGTTGATAACCCCCCGGAAAAAGTTCAAACTACAGAATCTTTGGCAAGGATTGTTCTTGTGATTGATTTGTGGCATCCTCATTTACAAGGTGTGGAAAAGAAACTGATTCAAGACCTGTACCCCCCATACACTTCTCACATGTAGCTCGATGGAATCGCAGAGGACTATTGGGAATAAGCTGCAGCAGGCGTAGAAAAAAGAATCTGAAATAGTGTTCCAAAAAATAATTCATAATGAAATTATATACGTTTACTTAAGCACTAAAGTTTTGTTTAGATTTGAGATCAACTTTGTTTATCTTCGCAGCGAAGCGAAGACTACAAAGAGTCTCATGAAAATGCGCTTGCAACGGATTGCAGCATATAATACAAAGAGTCTTTGAATTCCCCCCCAGACTATTTTGTAATAAACTTGTAAGTTTAGATTCACGAAAAGGAACGTTCTTTTCACCAGCTTGTAACTTTTCAATGACATTTGAGAGAGAACTCAACGATAGGTTGATATGTTTAGTCTCTTTCAATAAAGACCCTCCAGTTAGGTGAGCGCCACTTTTTGCAAGTCTTTCTGATCCAGCTAAGTCACAGACATTCAGTTTACCCACTTGGCTCGTGCCGTCCTTTGAAGTAATGGTGTATTCAATCGTAAACAAGAAATGACTTCGAGAACTGGTTGCATTCGACGACGTAGCTTTAACCGTCCGGCGTTCTTGCGCCTTCTTGAGGATTTTCAATACATCTACTTCGTCATGCACAGTCTGTTGGATGCTTCCAATAGCTTTGTTACTGGATACTTTTAATGAAGTTTCTTGACCTTTAGGCGCCAATAAATCCCGCACCTCTTCGTTATAAACCTCCAACATTTCTACTGTCATTGTAATGGCTTTTTCTCCACGAGAGAGTTCTTCAATTCTAGCCTTCGCGTCAAACAAT
>Ga0115013_10001031_pt1 | contig 16430 bp, 12 predicted proteins | sample SouAtlMetagenome_2_FD_88686 | JGI IMG/M metagenome (GOLD analysis project Ga0115013, IMG submission 88686) | Marine eukaryotic phytoplankton communities from Atlantic Ocean - South Atlantic ANT15 Metagenome | ecosystem: Environmental > Aquatic > Marine > Oceanic | place: South Atlantic Ocean...
GGACGACGATGCAGTTCGAATTTGCACGAGTAAACGGAATGACGGTATTCACAAACCCGCCCTTGATCTGCAGATTCTCGAGGATATCGCCGCTCATACCGGAGGCTCCGCGACCGGAAATCCCACCGCCGGATGTCTGGACCGCGACCCTTTTGAAAAGGAATACGAAGTCGTCAATACCGACCGAAATGTCGGAACCCGAACCGCTGGCCGCGTTGCCGAGATTTACGGGAACCACGACCTCCCCGCCAACACTATCAACCTGACCTTCAGAGGATCAGCAGGACAATCCTTCGGCACCTTCCTCTGTGGTGGAATTAAACTGACCCTGATCGGGGAAGGAAATGACTACGTTGGAAAAGGCATGGCAAACGGAGAAATCACCGTCCGTCCTCCTGCGGAAATGTGCGGAAATTTTACCGCAGCGGAAAATTCCATTGTCGGCAACACCTGCCTTTACGGAGCAACCGGCGGACAACTCTTTGTCAATGGCCGGGCTGGAGAACGATTCTGCGTGCGTAACTCCGGCTCAACCGCCGTTTGCGAGGGCGTCGGCGACCACGGTTGCGAATACATGACCAACGGCCTTGCCGTCATCCTCGGAAAAACCGGTAAAAACTTCGGAGCGGGAATGTCAGGAGGCACTGCCTACATTTACGATATCGATGGGAAATTTCAATCCCGCTTGAACCCCGAAATGGTTGTCGCTCATCGCGTGCGCCGCTCTCAGGACAAGGAAGAACTCAAAGCACTTATCGAGGCCCACGCCGAGAAAACCGGCTCACCGAGAGCCCGGGAAATTCTCAGCGACTGGGACAACATGCTACCCAAGTTGATTCGTGTCATTGCCAAAGAGAAATACGATCTCGAAAAAGCCGAAGAGGAACACGAAGCCGCAGTTGCGGTCGATTAAGTCAGACAGAGATCAAGTGACTCCAGACGATTCTGCTCCGCTAACGGAGTGGACTTTCTATTTCCCGGTCTGCTCAAGCAGGGCTTTAATCACCGGCATCATCCGGATGAGACGCTCTGCATGATTGATAATTTGACTTTCCCCCTGCTCCCCGAGAGCCACATGAATCTCTCCTGCCCGCTCGTCCGCGAGTTTGAAGTTCCCCGCCCAACCTTTCTTCGAAACGAGTTGCTCCAAAATATCCGCTGACATCTCAGTAGGCTTTATATCAGCCCAATTGAGAGGAGAGCCACCACCTTCCAGAATAAGAAGACTCTCCAGGCTTTCCTCCTCCTTCCCAATTCTTTCCCAAATCCAGTCCTTGTGATCACCCTCCAACAAAGGCGGGTAGAACGCGATCCTAATGCCCTTCTTAGTTTTGTGCATCGTGTAATATTCCGCCAACCCAAGCGAAAAAGCCACCGGAGTCCCGCTGACTCCGTAAGGCACGGCGATAACATTAATTTCCTTCGGCTCAGTGGCACCAACATTCACCCACAAGGTTGGCCAAAGTTTACCAGCCTCAATATCCTCGACTTTTTTAAACACTTCGTAACCCAGATTAGGAGGCTCCAGAGTCCCCTGAATCATCGACCACGTTTGCCGCAAGCCGCGAACACCTTCGTCCGAACCAAAGCTTCTCTCGACAATCCGATGGTTTAGCTTCTCTAAAAAGTCGGCCAACTCCGGAATCGTGACGTCTCCCTCCCGCGGCTTCTGCTTCTCCTGCTCTTCATTCGCTCCGAGGTAGAGCGCAATGATAATAGAGAGGATCAAAAGAGCCGGAATAACCACCAAAGCAATTTTAATTCCGCTGACCTTGCTTGGTTCTTTCGTCTCACTCATTTTGTTACCAATTTCGAAATTTCATGTGCCGCCCGTCGATGCACTCCGGCCTCTCCCAATTTAGAGGCCTCCTCCAGAAGTTCTTTGTGAAGCTTTTTTCGCAAATGTTCATGTTCTAAATACCTTCCAAGCCAGCCAGCGAGTTCATACGAGTTGGCATCATTCTGAATGAATTCGGGAACCACTTCCCGGCCTGCGAGAATATTGATCAAACCGATATGAGGCAACTTTACCAAATGGCGCGCCATCAGGAAAGTCGGCCAAGCCACCCGATAGACCAAACAGTAGGGTAACCCGTAATAGGCCGCCTCCAGCGTCGCGGTCCCGCTTGCTACCACGCCCAGGCTGACCTGCTGCATCAGCCTCTGGCTTTGACCGAGCTGGATTTCCACCACTTCCTCTGGAATCTCACTCTTCGCCAATAAATCCTGCATCATCGTTTGAACCCGCTCGCTCGCGGCCGCGGTCCTGAATAAAATCGGCGTCTTCTCCCTCTTCCGCATCAACTTCACCGTTTCCAACATCAGTGGAAAGATGCGGCTAACTTCTTTGCGGCGGCTGCCCGGAAATAACCCCACCACGCCATCCTCCCGACTTTCCGAAATTCTTTTCTCCTCCAACTCATCTACCAAAGGATGCCCAACCCAACTCGTTTTCAGGCCAGCTTGCTGAAAAAATGGAACTTCGAAAGGAAAGAGACACAACATCAGGTCGTGTGACGCTGCTATTTGTGGGATCCTCTTCTGGTTCCATGCCCAGACCTGCGGCGCGACGTAATGAACGATTTTCGTCTCAGGACAGAACTCCTTGACTTGCTTTGCCAGACGCAGATTGAATCCTGGATAATCCACAAGTAAGAGAATCTCGGGCTTCCAGTCCCGAATTTCCCTCAAAACTCGATCAAATCGTTCCCTAAACCAACCATATCGCCGAATAACCTCTGTAAATCCCACCACCGCAGCCTCATCCACCCAGTCGGACACACCAGCCTCGGCCAGCTCAGCCATGGCCTTTCCACCCAAGCCACGAAACACCACCTCACCGAGCTCAAATTGAAGCGCTTCCATCAGTTCCGCGCCATGGGTATCCCCACTTACTTCACCTGCCACCACATAGACCGAACAACTCATCACCCTGCGGATGCTACGCTAGCTGGCTCGATTTCCAACCCACAAAACCACTCCTGACGTAAATCGTCTCACAAGGGCTTGCTTCCCATGCTCCAAGGCGTTAATTCCTCTTTACACAGTCGCAATATGTCCGAAAAACCCGAACAGCAGCCTCAAGCCGATCAGGCCCCCAGCCCCATCGGTGAAATTTCCCAAGAGCCATCCTCATTTGAGGCTTTCCTCGATGCCAATCAGAAAAAGCTGATCATCGCTGGGATTATCATCATCATTGCTCTCGTGGCATACGTGGTAATCGACGGCCTCAAACAACAACAACTTCAAAATTACTCGGCTGAAGTCAGCGCCGCTCGCACTCTTTCCGAACTGGAAGCCGAAGCTTCCAAAAAAGCCGGAACCAACGCCGGCGGCACCGCTCTCCTGCGCAAAGCCCAACTTCAATGGAGAGACCTGCAACAGCCTGAGGCCATCGAGACACTTGAAGCCTTCGTCAGCGAATATGCCGACCACCCAGCATACGCCAGTGGTCTGGCTTCTCTCGCCTCGTATCAGCATAAAATGGGCAATCTCGAAGGCGCCAAGGAAAACTACGGGAAAGCGGTCGAAGAAGATGCTGCCATCAGCTCCATGGCACTTATCTATCTCGGTGACATCGCCCGAGGCGAAGGAAACGACGAAGCAGCCGGGGAATACTATGATCGTGCCTCCTCGGAATATGGCGACATTCATGCCAACATCCGCCAAATTGCCGAACGCCACTCCAAGCTTCTGGGAGTAAGCGCCCCAACTGAAGTCAAGCCTGCTCCTCCCGCTCCCAAGCCCGGGACTGCCAGTGAGCCCGTTAAAGTCGATCCCCTCTCCACCAATCCGGATCTCCCTAAAAAACCTGTCGTTCCGAAAACTCCCAAACCTGTCGTCCCGGAGGCTCCCAAACCTGTCGTCCCGGAGGCTCCCAAGCCTGTCGTCCCGGAGGCTCCCAAGCCCGACACCCCAGCCGATCCAAAGCCCAAACCACCAACCGCTTCACCGGACCCACCCTCAAATTAAGCGCCTTCGGCACTTCCTACTTTGCAAACTATCTGCCCTAGTTCATATAATCTAATTCGTAGAAACTAAGAACCGTGTTCGAAAAAATCAAAAGTAAATCACTCGCCGGAGATCAATCCGCCGCCGCTCCTCAGCCACTCGCTCCACCATCGGCCGCTCCTCCCCAACAAGCGGCTCCAGCTGCGGCAGCACCTGCCGCCGCTCCGGCACCAGCTTCAGCCAGCGCACCTGCTTCAGGCGGACAACGGAACATTCTCAGCAACGACGTCCACATCAATGGTTCCATTAAGTTCACCAACGACCTCCTAGTTGACGGCCGTATCGAAGGAAAAATTGCCTCGGACGGCGCGCTCACCGTCGCCGAAAACGCCCATATCAAGGCGGAGGTGAAAACGAAATCAGTTGTCATTTACGGCAAGGTTCATGGAAACATCTCCTGCACCGAACGGGTGGACATTAAAAGTAGTGCCGAGATCGTAGGCGACGTCAAAGCTGGCTCACTCTCCATCGAACCGGGGGCAATTTTTGTTGGTAAGTCGGAAGTTGGAACCCCAACCGCTCAACCTCCAAAAGAGGCTCCCCAAAACAAGGATTCCCAGCAAGGAAAACCCCAACAACAACAGGGAAAACCTCAGCCGCAACAGGGAAAACCTCAGCCGCAACAGGGAAAACCCCAACACCAGCAGGGTAATAACACAAAGCCCCAAGGCACTTCCCAGAAATAACGAACTGGCTCCGAGCTAACTTTCCAGCCGCCATCCGGTTCTTCCGGTGGCGGATTTCTTCGCAGTCCTCAATTCTCAATTATTTCAAACCATTGCGAGATCAGAAATATGGTAAGGGCTACATTATCAAGGATGAAAATTGCTCAAAATAAATTCATTTTAGGCCCATTTTCCCCTTGCCCAGCCAATCAAATCGTCTACTTCTATAGATGAACGATATGAGAATTTCATAGAGTTCTTTGCAGATAATCCAGATGGGGGTAAAGGTCCGATTCCTTTACTCCCATTTATTTTTTATGCGAGGTCCATCACCAGCGCCCTGACCCACCAATCCCCAAAAGACTCGATAAACACATCGTGCACCGGATCTCCGCTCTGATAACGATCATGGGCCTCCATTGAATCAAACTTCGCCGAGAGGCCATAGCTCCATGAATGATCCGTTACGGGACGCTCCGGGGTCTCAGCAGGCTTTCCCCATTTGGATGACGCAATATTTCTCGAAAGACAGAGCGCTTTGAGCCCTGCTTCAAAGGTTTCGAGATCTCCCTGGTTGAGACGATCTTCCTTCAGCCAAAAATAAACATGATGTTCCATGACAATGCGATATGACGAATCTCCCCAATGAGCAAGCCCACAACCACGATTGCAAAGGTTGATTTTCAGGGAGAGACATGCCAATTTCTGGCATCGATGCCGCTCTCAACACGACCATAGGTCCAATCCCGGTTTCCATGATTCGCCCCCTCACTCCCAGGTATTTTCTGACACTGCTTTTCTTCGGCAGCTTCGCAATACCAACTACCGCGCAAAACAGGGACGAAGACCGCCTCTTTGCCGACGCCGAAAAATATTACACCCACGGCCAAGAAGTTCAGGATCGCTCTGAGAAAGCAAAATACTCGCAGCGCGTTGTCGGACTCTACGAAAACTTCCTTACCCAATTCCCCAACTCCCACCACGCCCCCCTCGCTCGCTTTCATCTCGGCCATGCCCTGCAAACCCTCGGCCAACTCGATCAAGCTAAAGCCAACTACCGGGCCGTAATTAACAAACATCTTAAAGGTCAATGGGTAGGCAACGCCGCCCGGCAACTTGCCTACCTCTTTTACATCGAGGAAAACTGGGCGGAAGCAGCCAAATATTTCGGTGTCGCCGCCCTACATGTCACGAACCAAGATCTTCGCTTCAGCGCCCTGACCAAACGAGTTCAATGTCTCCTCAAAATTAATCGCACGAAAGAGGTCGTTGAAGCTCTGAGAGCTATCATCGCTGAACCCAAACACCCTCACCAAGAGTGGGCTGCTTTTATGCTCGGCTACCAATATTATCTGGATGAACAATTGGAACGCTCCATCAAACTCCTCAAGCCTCTTACCACGGAAGCCGTCCAAAGCATCTACCGCTCCCAAGCCATGTTCTACATTGGCTTGGCTTCGGCTGAGCTTGGCCTGAGCGACGAAGCCGCTAAAAACCTTCATGCCGTCTTGAAGATCCGCATGAACGATCCATCCCTGACAAATGAACAACGACTAAGTTTGGGAACCAACAAAGCGCTGGCTCAAACCGCGCTCATGAAGGCTTCCCTTGACGAAGAAGACTATCAGGAAGTCATCAAGCTCTATTCGATGGGCGACTATGGCGCCAAAGGAAAAGTCGAGGCACGCCGTTCAATGAGAGCGGGGCGTGCCTTCCTCGCGCTTAAGAAATATCAACAAGCCCGGGCAGCCTTCAGACGGGTTGACCGAAACCTCCCCAACACCGAACTGGCATTTGAGTCCGCCTACCTTTGTCTTGAATGTGATTTTTTGCTCAAACACAATGGTCTCTCCGAAAGAGTTGATATTTTCTTTGAGCTATACGCCAACAAAAACCCAAACGACCCGCGCCTTCACATGGCAAATTTCCTCAAGGCCGAGACACTCTACCAAGCCGGCGATTTCGAAAAAGCCGGGGAAACCTTCAGCCTTGTCGAGTCGAACCTCATCAAAAAAGAATATCGAGCCGATCTTCTCTACAAGCGCGGCTGGTGTCTCAGCGAATTCGGGGATTTTAACGGAGCCAACCGCAGCTACACGCGCTTTCTCAACGACTTCCCTGATGATTCTCGCAAAGCGGAAATCCTCGCCAAGCGAGCCGAAGCCCTCTTGGCTCTGGGAGACCAAATTTCAGCGCTCAAGGACTTCGAAGAACTCATCGCAATGAAACCAGAACCCATCCTGTCCGCATTTGCCTATCAGGGCAGCGGAAGAGTTCTCAGGAAAGAAAAGAAATATCGCACCATGGTTGAGCGTTATCGTCAGCTCCTTGCCAATTTTCCGGACATCGCCAAGAACACTGTCGCAAATGCCAACTATTGGATTGGTTGGGGACTCTATAAGGAAAATGAGCTGGATGACGTGGCTCCCTACCTTGAAAAAGCCCGTGATCTTGCGCCAGAATTCTACAGTGAGCCGGTAGGAAAAATTCTCGTCCTCTCCGCCTTTGCCCAGCGTGATTCAAAAGCCCTTCACAAAGCCATCCAGAGGATCCTCCAAGACGCTCCCGGCAAGGAAATCCCCTCCCACATTCTCTCCTGGCTCGGCGTCCAACTCTTTCACGAAGGAAATATTAAAGGGGCCGCGACTTATTTGGAGAAATCGACAGATCCCGAAAATCCAGCCAAAACAAAACCCGGGGTCTGGCGAACATTAGCCAAGGCTCAAAACGAAAGCAAAAATTTTGCCGCAGCTCTGAAAACCGGAAGGATTATTCTCGGCCTCAAACAGGAGAAACAATGGGAGGCGGATTCTATGCTCGATCTTGCGCTTTCTCAGATTGGACTAGCAAAATACGAAGAGGCCATGGAGACTACCAACAAGGCTCTCGCCATTGATGTGAAGGGGCCGCATCTCGCTGGGCTCCATCTGGTCAAAGCGGAAGTTGCCCTCCGCCAAAACCGGCCCGAGAAGGCCCTGCAGGACTACCAAAAAACAATTAAAATGGTTCTCGATGATCCCCTAATCAAACCACGAGCTCTGGCCGGCGCGGCCCAGTCCGCCGAACTACTGGGAGAGGAAGGAAAAGCTGCCCAATACCGCTTGCAACTCAAGAAAGGGTTTCCAAATTGGAACGATGATCCTATCGAAATCAAGCAACCTGGAAGGGAAGGCGAAAAGTAAGCTAACTAGCCGTCTTGCCCATTGCACGGAGAATCACCGGCTTCAAGGTAAGTCCTTGAACCGCGATCGAAAAAATGACAACGATATAGGTTGCCATCAGAATGGCCTGCCTGACCCCGTCTTCAATCTCCCCCTTGGGAAGAGCAAGAGCCAGAGCCACGGAGATTCCTCCCCGAAGCCCTCCCCAAGTCAGAATCCGAATGATTCCCGGAGAGAACGCCCGGGAACGCTTTAAGACAATCACAGGCAAAGAAACCGCAACCATTCTTGAACCTAGTACAACTCCGATCAAAATGATTCCGGCAAACAAAGCAGAAGAATTCCAACTCAGCACAAAGATTTCCAGTCCAATCAAGAGGAACAACACCGCGTTAAGCATCTCATCGATCAACTCCCAAAAGAGGTCAAGATGATGCCTTGTAGTTTCGCTCATCGCCAACTCCCTCCCATGATTGCCGATCATCAGACCCGCAACCACCATGGCCAATGGACCGCTAAAATGAAAATAGCTCGCAAGTTGATATCCACCCGTCACCAAGGCGAGGGTAATTAAAATCTCCACCTGATAATTATCAATGGATTTCAACATCCGATAGGCAACATATCCGAGCAGGCCACCCAGTAGTAAACCACCCCCGACTTCCTCTATAAACAGAAGTCCCACGTCGATCGCGCCCCGGTCCCCACCTCCAACTGCAAAACCAATCAAGGCGATATAGACGACAACCCCGACTCCGTCGTTGAACAGAGACTCTCCGGTGATCTTGGTTTCAATCGATTTTGAAACACCTACTTTCTTGAGAATTCCGAGCACTGCTACCGGATCAGTCGGAGAGATCAATGAGCCAAAAACAAGACACCACAGAAACGGCACATTCAACCCGGTCCATTTGAAAACAAAGAATGCCGCACTTCCCACCAGCAGAGTGGAGACCAGCAGCCCAACGCTGGCTAAAATAGCCACGACATATTTCTGGTTCTTCAGATCATTCAGATTCACGTGAAGCGCCCCAGCAAACAGCAAGAAGCTTAACATGACCTGCATCACTGTCTCGTTGAAGTCGATCTGAGTGACAAATGAATCGGCATTATCCCTAAGCACGGGCCAGAAGTTACCAAACAAAAGAAGGAGAGCGCTCAATACCAATCCCAAAAGAAGAATCCCAATACTGTTCGGAAGCTTGAATACACGATGATTAATGTATCCAAAAATAGCGGCAAGCGTGAGTAATATGGCCGAAGTATCCAGTAAGTGCATTTCCTCAAACGTGTGCGTGGGATTCCACTAATGAGCGGGCTTCTTCAGGAACCCACTTTTTCCATTCTTTACTATCAGAGGCATTTGCCATGATCTGTCTCCCAGTCATTTCCAACAGTTCCTCGTTTCCACATTCGATACTTCGAATCATCCCATTCTCAAAAAAATGCTGATACAAGTGCCTCAATCCATCGGGGGCCCTAAAATTATCAGCCGTTACCAACTCACATCCGTTTCGATTTCGCCAAGGATAAACCAATAGCGCGATCCCGGTTTTAAACAATCTTCCAAACGACTCCAAAATCCCTCCCGCAAGGTTTTCTGACCACTTCTCTTTGAAGAGCTCATTAAGAAGCCCAATCGATAGAACCATCCCCACCGGTTCACGAGTATAGAGGCGCAGCATCGCGGCAACCCGATGAAATTCAGGAGCATTGGAAATCATCACAACCTTCCCCAAGGCTTGCAGAGTATTCGCCCGATCTAGGAAGGAAACCAAATCAACTTCACCATCCCGCAGGAGATTGCTCAATGAAACCTCACAAACTTCGCGATAGGGCCGAGCGTTTTCGGAAATTCCTTCATTCGGAAAAACCTCCCCGGCCTGCATCAACATATCCAGATGCAAATTGGTAACCGGCAGAAAGCTTCCCCTTAATAGAAGCAAGGGAGTTTTATAAAAAGCCTCGGTCGCCTGAACAACCTCTCCATCGGGCATGAAAACCGTAGCAGGAGTCACCCCCTGCCTTACCAACTCCAAGGCACAAATCCGGTTATCAACCATCGCAAATGGTTTACCCGAAAAAGTCAGCATATCGATTTCAACCCGTTCCACCGACAGAAAATCGATCAAAGAAGAAACAAACGCGCTCAAATTCCTGCTATGATGATAAGCAGCCCAAATCAGATTCACTCCGAGAATTCCCAGAGCCTCCATTTGGTCAACATTCTCCTGATCCAGTAACCGTACATGCAGGAGAATCATTCCCGATTCCTTGAAGACTTGCTCCTGAAACCGAACCGCCAACCATCCATGACATTCTCCGGAGTCCTGATAGCCTCGCGCCCTCACAGTGTTGGCAAAAGAAAAAAAGCGCGACTCACTCCCACGTGATTCGCCGAGTCGCTCCTCGAGTAATTCATACTCGTGATTGACCATGTCCACGACACGACTCTTTGAAACGTAACGCTCGCTCTTTCCGTAAAGGGCGTCGCTAATTTTCATATCATACGCCGAAATCGTTTTTGCCACCGTTCCAGCACTCGCTGAAGCGCGGAAGAACCAATTGGCAACTTCCTGACCTGCGCCGATTTCAGCAAAGGTCCCGTAGATCGATGAATCCAGATTTATGGCCAGCGCTTTAGCATAGGACGACCTCGGTAAATCACTCATCTTTCTTTTCTATTTTTGGAATATCTTCAATCCACCCTTGCTCCAACAACTCAACGATCTCCACTTGATCGCTTGAACGGGCATTCTCGGGGTAGCGAATTTTCAAAGTGTAAAGCAATTCCTCTGAATTCCGGAATAACTCAGCAAGAATCTCTCCCTCCTGAGAGCCCCGGCGAGCATACCCCAACAAAGCGCGATCGCTGTTTCTGAAACCCAGCCGGTAGGCTGCCCAGACCCGGTCATCGCTATACTCGTAGTTATAATAAGAACCCTGACTAAGTATGACCCTCAACAATTTTGGTTCCGTAGGCTTCACCCTAATTAGATCCTCTGCCGAAATCTCGCAATATCCCACCCAACTTTCCCAATCCACTCGATAGGAAAAGTTATCGCCATCCTCAAAACGCTCGACCGCAATTGGCCCCGATGAGAAATCTCCAATCCTGACGAACGAAGTGAAAAAATCACCACGATATCTGATTTCACCCCGATTGAGTTCTTCGAATCCCTCCGGCTCAAACTCCTCATTACCGTAATATTTCTCCATCAATGGCTGCACTCGCTCTGGGTCCCTGACAAAGGCAAGGCGCTCTTGGATACTACCCGATGTCATAAATCCCTTCACGGCATTTTCGATCTTAACAACATCAAATTTTTCATACTCCTCGACTGTCTTCTTGGTCACATCAATACCTTCCTCATTTAAGTAGCTGGTATTCTGAGGAAGTTGTAAGCTTTTTTCCAATGCGGCTGCACTCGCCGCACCACCGATCACAGTAAGCGTGGACGTTCCTTTTTTACTGGGAGCATTCTTCACCAGAAAGATTCCGACCGCCGATAAAACCGCCACCATCAAAGCACAGCTACACACCACCATCCATGAATATGATTTGCCCTCCTCACGTTTGGCCTCCCAATAGAGCTCCTCATCGGACTCTCCGATATATCTTCTCTTCCTCTGAACAGGGCTATCCTTCCAGGATTTAACTTCTTCCGGATCGTCGACCCGAACCACTGCGATGGTTTTTGCCTCAGAAGCGATTTTCTTTTGCTTCTGGACCGGAGGATGCTCCCCCCCGAACACGGGCACCGTCAGGACCACACGACACTGGGGACAATATCCCCGCCTTCCCGTATTTCCTTTCTGCAAACGAAATAAGGCAAAACAAGTCGGGCATTGAAAAGGCATCCAACGCGCCGCGGTTTTCTCAGAATCACTCGTAGCAGACACAGGTTCTATTTTTTAAGTTCAAAACGCAACGGCTTAGGAAGTCGCAGCAAGGCTTCACGCTCTCCCATTACCTTGTCTCTTACGATAAACAAATTCTCAACTCCCACGTAACCTTCATCATTATAGCCTTCCGGATCCAAAGTTGGAGTTTCACTTTGGTATGGGTCAAACCCCAATAAGAACGGCGCCTGGGGCTTAATTGGAATCATCGCCAAGGCCTCACGACGGGTCGGAATTGAAGCCAATTCTTCGGGGTTCACTCCACTTCCGTGAATAGTGCAAATTCCATGATCCCTTCCTTTGTGGAAATATTCGGGATAGCTGGTGGAGCGAAATGTCAATTCTCCGGTCTCCGGATCCTCTACTGCTTCACTGCAATAACGTGTCGGCTTCATACCCGACACTCGGCATGTCGGAAGACGCACGACAGAGGCGGGCTGGACAATCTCCCTACCCCGAAAATCGGAATAGGCCGCATTCATCGCTTCTTTCCAAACTGGGAACGCGAGATCCTTGGCAAATGCCTCGCCATGAATTGGCATACGGTTCCCCTTATAAAATCCCATCCAGACCCCGCAGGTGATTCGGCTATTGTATCCTACCATCCAGGCATCACTAAATCCGTAGGGAGTCCCTGACTTACCACCTCCCGAAAATGGGGAGTCAATGAGTTCATCGGAAACGCTGGCAAGGTTACCAGTCTTCATAACATCGTTTAAAATCGAGTGCACCTGAAATGCCGTTTCCTCGGAGCAACTCAGCTTACTCTCAAGTGAGGATAGATCCGATCGATACCGCGACTCTCCATTTCCATCCTGAATCGACAAAATATAGTGAGTCTTTGCCACGCGCGAACCTCCTCTAGGAAACGTAGTATAAGCCATAACAACCTCCGGCAGACTCACGAGATCCCAGCCAACAAGAAGCCTGTTCAGCAGCTTCTCACTCGAAATATCGATACCAAAATCCTTGGTCATTGCGACAATCTTCCCCAGTCCCAATTTAACTCCCATCCCAACGGTTGCAGAAATTTTCGAGGAATTCAGTCCCCTTCGTGCGGTAATCTCCCCCTCGTAACGCGGCTCACGAACTTCCATCCCCCACTCACCAACGACACCTTCCATCCCTCCAACCATCAACTGACGAGCATTTAATTGCTCGTCCAATAGTTGACTTGCTGGGTTCAAACCGTTTTCAAAAGCTGCCGCATAAATAAAAGGAAAGAGAGCCGTTCCCAGTGGCCGTCGTCCCAGCTCCACAAAATCATATTGCGAATGAGCATAATCCCGTCCTCCTACGTGAACCAAAACCTCTCCAGTCGTATGATCCACCATCAACGCAGATCCCTGTATGTAATCCGGGCTCTTTTTGCTCCCCGGGTCAAAATCTTGATACCTCTGATGCTGGTATCCCGGCCTGCTCTCGGCTTCTTCCAATTGAGCCCTGAGGGATTCTTCAACCTTGTTCTGGTAGGCCAAATCAATAGTAGTTCGGATAATGTAGCCGCCTTGCGAGAGCGCTTCTTCCCCCACCAATTGGTTCGCCTGCTCAGCAATTAACTCATACAAATGCGATTTACCCCGTCGGATCGGATTCGGATTCGTCGTGACTGGGAGGGCAATCAGCCGATCCCGATCCGCGTCGGTGATCATTCCCTCTTGCGCCATTCGACGAAGCACATGATCCCTGTTCTTGCGATTAACCTCGGGAAACTTTAGAGGATTCAATTTTGAAGGGTTCTTCAAACAAGCCACAATGGACGCACATTCGTGAGCCTCCAGATCAACCGGCTCTTTTCCATAATAACCCAGAGCCGCAGATCTCACCCCGTAAAATCCCGCCCCGAAAGGGACTCGATTCAGATAATACTCGGCAATCTGATTCTTCACCTTCTTCTTTCGCTCCAAAATATCAGGAAAGTCACCTTCCAATTGCAAATGGAGATCTTCCTCGATCCTCAGCGCCAGAAAGGCTTCGACAATCTTACGCTCGTATCCCGACCACCCCTTGTCTTCTGCATCATTGAGAAGGTTGAAGGCATTTCGAGCCAATTGCATTGTAAGCGTTCCTGCTCCCTGGGTCCTGCGTCCACTCTTGTAATTCAAGTATGCCGCACGGCCCACACCCACCCAATCTACACCCTCATGGTCGTAAAATCGCTGATCCTCCTGAGCCAACACCGCGTTCAAGAAAACCGGAGGAACCTCTTCCAGCGGAATATTGTGCCTGTTCTGAACAAAAATTCGGCCCAACTCGCGTCCTCTACGGTCCAAAATAAAACTCGGCTGCTCCACCACGGGAATCAGCGCGAGGTCGTATTCCTCAGCGAGGTCACGATAGGGCTGTAACTCCTTATCGACATAATAGCTCCCGATCCCCACTATCATCAGGCAGAGAGTCGTAAAAACCCAAAAGCCCTTGCGCTTGAACAAGCTGCGCTTTTTCCTCTTTTTCTTTCGTCCAAACATGAGCTTTCGCATAACTGCCAACCCAGAGGGCCTGCAACAGGCATTTCCTTATCCCCGATCCGGCTCCGGGGCAATCTCTGACTTGGCCAATGAGCTCATTACGCGAATCTCAAACAATGGCCCCATTCCCTTTCATGATTACATGGCGGAATGCCTCTATCATCCCACCCTAGGATACTATTCCCGACCAGAAACGCCCACGGCCTCCAAGGAGGGCGATTTCATGACAAGCATTTCCGTCGGCCCTGTCTTCGGTGAGCTCCTCGCACGACGTTTTCACAAATTCTGGACCGCCAACGGATCGCCCGATTCCTTCACCATCGTGGAAATCGGAGCCCACGACGGAGCCCTGGCCCTCGATATCCTCGATTCCCTCCCCGCTCTTGATCCGCAATTTGCCGAAGCTATCCATTACGTAATCAGCGAACCGCTTCCCAAAAGATGTCTCTTTTTGCAGGATCGCCTCGGTGAGCGTGCCACCATCGTATCGAACCCTGCGCACATTCAGGCTGAAATCGGCGTTCTCGTCGCCAATGAGGTCCTCGACGCCCTCCCCGTGCCGCTTTACCTCAGAACCCAAAACGAATGGCGGGAAGCCGCCGTCGATCATCATGGAAAGACTTTCCAGTGGACCACCCTACCTGATCCTATCGATCTCTCCTATGATGGGGATTTTCCCGACGGATTCGTCACCGAGGGCGACCCCGACCTCAATTCATTTCTGGAACCACTCTCCGAGATCTTCGAAAAAGGACTCTTCACCTTCATCGATTACGGAATGGATGAAGCATCCCTCCATCACCCCGCACGTTCGGCCGGGACCCTCCGCTGCTATCGCAATCACCAGTCGAACGCCCACCCTCTCGATTTCCCCGGAGAGCAAGATCTCACCGAAGACGTCAATTTCACCTCCGTCGCAAATGCCGCACGCGATCTGGGCCTAACCCAACACCCAGTGACTGCCCAGGGACGGCTCCTCGTCCATTGCGCCAAGGAATGGCTTCTTAAATCGCCATCGCCCGGAGAAGTTAGTCAATTCCAGACTCTTATTCATCCAGGACAATTTGGAAACCGCTTTTACTTTTGCGAGCTGACCAAAGGAGATGTCGATTACGCCTTTCCCGGCGATTAATCTGGCCTTGCAAATCCCTTTTCGGGAAACTCACGCCATGCCCGACGCACCAGTCCTCGACCTCAAAGAAGATATTCTGCGCCTCAAAAAAGAACGTAACGCCGTCATCTTGGCCCACAACTACCAAATCGGGCCCATTCAAGATCTCGCCGACTATGTCGGCGATTCCCTTGGTCTAGCATACAAAGCTCAGAAAACCGACGCCGACGTCATCTGCTTCTGCGGCGTCCACTTTATGGCCGAGACCGCCAAGATTCTCAACCCGAACAAAACGATCGTTCTTCCCGACAAAGACGCCGGTTGCTCCCTCGAACAAGCCTGCCCAACCGACAAGCTTGAAGCCTTTCTCAATCAGAACAAAGAGAAGAATTACTACGTCATCGCCTACATCAACTGCTCCGCCGGCGTGAAGGCGCTCTGTGACGTCATTTGCACCTCGGGAAATGCACCCCACATCGTCAATCAAGCACCAGCCAACCGCCCAATCCTTTTCGTGCCCGATGCCAACCTCGGACAATGGGTCATTGAACAAACCGGCCGACAAATGGATCTCTGGCAGGGCTCTTGCTACGTCCACGTCGAGTTCACCCGTGAGTCGATTCAGGAAATCAAGAACGAATATCCCGATGCCGTCGTGGTAGCCCACCCCGAATGCGCGCAAGCCGTTCGCCTTCTCGCCGACGAAGTTTGCTCAACCGAAAAAATGATCAATTTTTGCAAGGAGGCCGAATCACAGAACATCATCATCGTGACTGAGTCAGGAATGCTTCACCGCATGCAAAAAGAAGTTCCCGAGAAAAACCTCATCCCCGGACCGACAGATCACTGCGCTTGCGCCGATTGCCGTTACATGAAGATGAATACTCTTGAAAAACTCCACGCTTGCCTCGAAAATCTCAAACCGCAAGTGGAGCTCCCTGAAGACGTTCGCGCAGGGGCCGAAGTCTCATTGGTGAGAATGCTTGAGCAATCCAAGTGACATCACTAGACAAAGAGGAAGGCTAGTGCTAACTATGCCACCCGCGCTGTTATGGAAACACTGAAAGAATTCCTCTTCACTCCCTTCGCTGGGGGCCTCCTCCTTGGACTA
>Ga0115013_10001034_pt1 | contig 16417 bp, 16 predicted proteins | sample SouAtlMetagenome_2_FD_88686 | JGI IMG/M metagenome (GOLD analysis project Ga0115013, IMG submission 88686) | Marine eukaryotic phytoplankton communities from Atlantic Ocean - South Atlantic ANT15 Metagenome | ecosystem: Environmental > Aquatic > Marine > Oceanic | place: South Atlantic Ocean...
AGTGAGGACGTGGCAAGTGACGGGAATGTTGGGAGCATGACAAACACAGCCCTCACAGGAACGATTAAAAGCTACAATAGTCCCAGGCATCGAGCGACTTTTGAGAAACTAACAGGTTGAAATGTTTTTGTATTATGACCCAAAATTATTTATCACAAAGAAGGGGTAAAACCCTTTACCTACATGCTGGGGCACTGAACAGTGCTACCGCTTACAAAATATTGTCCTCTATTCGTGCGCATCAACATACCGTAAATCGTCGAAAGAACGCAACATTAAGACCACTTCAGATAAAGAGACAACTTCTGTTTGGCAGTAATAACATAAACAGATTACAACAGCTTGGTACGGGATCTTACGTTGCTTGCGACAAAAAGGAACCGTTGTCTTGCCCTAGACACAAAAGAACAGCACACAGTACCAAACCTACTATCCTCGATTCGTTTCGATTGGTTTTCGTGCACCATGTCGAATACCGCTGACAACACGGCTTCAAGCAGCAACACTGCGGGAATAGGAGAAAGCACTACAGCGCCCATGAGGCCTAACAACACGGATAATACGAATGCTTCGGCTATGGGAACTGCAGCGGCATCAACAACTATGACAATGACAGTGGCGCCACCCCAAAACGACAACGATAGAGTATTGCCCCTGACGCTCGTAAACCGACCTAGTGTCACATGGTAGGTTCTTTGGAGATTTGGATTTCTCTCAAAAAGCTGAATTTGTTATGCATCAAATACTGATTAGTGGGCTGTTTGAAATTCCAAAACGAACGTTAGGGCTGACAAAAACATATTTTTTTCTTCTTGCTGGTGGTTCCGGTATATTTTTTGTTTTGCTTCACGCTTGACTCGCATCACAGGGAAGAGGGTACGATTGATAACGAAAACATGGGCAAGAAATCCTCCAAGCGGTGCTGCATTTTTCATAAGCCGCGGGCCTTTGGTGAATCCTCCACGGATACTTCAGACTACGATTCCGATGGCAAATATGGAAGCAACAACAAGAAGATTGCCCGAAAAAAGACACCTGGGAAGAAAAAGACCCCCGATCACCTGCGATTTCATGCCTAAAGCATAACCTATAAAATTAGTAGTCCAGAACAACGATGAAAAAATACATCTCGTTCTATATTTATTTAAGGAAATACGACAAAAATTAAGGTGCCCAAACAACACTAATATCAATTTATAAAATACCAATAAAGAGGGTTTCATTGTAATCTGTCTTGCAATTAAATTGTCTGGAAGAATACTGAGTGTGCCTTTTTCTTGCAACGAATACATGCATCATGAAAAAGTAAAACGTGAGATACTAATGTGCATTTTAATGTTATAGCTGTGTGCTAAGAGTGATTGATGTGCTAATTATACTGTGGTGATGGGTGGCAGCAAGCTGTTCGATGGAATTTTCATAATGTCGGGGTGTGATGTTCGTCGTAGCTCGGCAGACGGTGCCAAAAATTAATGCAATGTAGAATAGTAAATAATATTCGTGATATTGTCACAGGGTGCAGGGAGAAGTTCGGATACTGACAGGCTCAATTTTTAAGAAAGGGATTTAAGAAAGAAACGCCAGAGTGGTCGTCGTGTCTCATTGAGACGACCAGGGATCTTGAAGTGGCGTATGAATACAGGCACACGATGTAGATAGTAGAAGTACGACTGAGATGGAACGATAGATAGATTCATTACAGCACATCTTCTGTTTCGTCCTTGCTGCTGCTGGCATTTTGATTGTCGTCATCGGAAGAAACTAATGCTTTCTCTTCATTGCTACTGGTTGAACTTCCGGAGGAACTAGGTGGAACGACATTTACCTTTGCATGCATTGGGCCAGCGCTTGGCAAGTCAAAATGGGGCATCTGAAGGGAGTCCAAGAGGGCATCAGCTTCGTTCGCAGCAACCCGTGCGGCTTGAGCAGCAGCTTGAGCTTCAGATGATGCCTTGATTTTGTTGATCAGATTCACCTGCGACACGATTGCGCCCGTATCAAAGGACATGGCTACGGAGATGAGCTTGTTGGATGCGGGACAAAAGTTAGCTCGTGTATGACCCTTGATGATTAGCTCGATGCCCTGTTCTGAGGCTCCGTGTGTGGTCGCGGTCCAATCGAGCATGGCAACGCAATTATCCATAAAAAAGTTATTACGATCGCATGTGTACGCCAGTGTAATGGCCTCGCTGTTTCCCTGCTTCCCCAAGCTTTGCAAAAAAGCCGAACACAAAGAGGAATCGTTCATGACTTCTGTCACTCCCGACAACACTTGTTCGTGAACTGCATTAGCATTTCGGTGATTACTATCGTTTGTGTGTATCATCTCGCGAAAGTTCACTACGGGCATCGTCAGATTGAACTTTTCGTCTAGAATTGCAACCCATCGTGCTGGGTTGACTTCGTTGCGTCCCCGAAGTTTCAGAAATTCTTCGAGTACACGGAACCGAACCTCTCGCTGTTCAAGTTCCCGTTGGGAAGAGTGGCTCTTTTCGAGCTCTGCGGCATCCCGTTGCGCGACAAGTGCGGAAAGAGTGGCTTTGAGTTCCTCGACGTAGGCCTTCTTCCGGAGACGTGTATTCCTGGCGTGTTCACGATTGCGATCGCGGTTTTGGCGTGCACGTTCGTCTGGGGTGAGGTTTGACCTTCGGGCGCGATTGCACATCTTTTCATTGTTGGTTTGAGTGTTGGAATCCCCCGTGATGCCAGCACCCCCGCAGACAGCGACCCAATTACTTCCGGTGAGAGCTTTGACGTGTTCAGTGCTCGTGTTTACTCTCTTCAGTCGTTATTGATGTTTTACTCGAAGTCGTTGCTGGCATGGAATTTGAACGACCCTTTGTGGACTTATTGGCCTTGGCGGCAGCACCCGAGTTCATGATGAGCTCGTTTACAGCGGCTTGTGCCACAGACTTGAAGTCGGCTTCAGTAGGAGGGTTGGACAATACAGATGCTGCAACTGGGGCAGACGATACCGTAGCCTGAGGGGCTTTCCTTGTTGTAGCGTTCAAAGAAGGAGCAGGAGGCATCGATGGCGCTACTGTATTGGCAGCAAGTGCAGGGCTAATTGTGTTTGGCGTAATTGTTGCCACTAATTTGGTTTTTGTGGTGGAAAGAACATTTGTGGGGGCTGTAACGGACAGTGCCTGTTTCTTGTTTGACTTCTTGTTAGTGGGTCCATTTGAAACAGTTCTTTGTGGTTTTGGCTTTGTTGCTGCTCCCGTGTTTTTTCGCTTCGGTGAACGCGCAGAAGTTCCTGTCGCCTTTCTCTTCGTCCCACCGGGAGTGGTGACAATAGGAACCGTGGCTAAACCTCCAGCGGGAGATATCATCAGGTCGGTGGAAATGCTCGTGGAAGAAACTACTCTTGCAGCATTCAGGGCTGATGAGTTGTTTGAAGACTCTACATTCTGGGCGACCCCAACCGACGGTTGTTCGTTATTGGAGTCTGGTAACATTACGGTAAGATTGTTGAACGAAGTGGACGGGCGGAAGGCTCCAAACCCATCGTCTTCTGTTCCTTTCTCCGCCGAGCCCAACAACGATGGGATTTCTGTTCCAAAAATTGGCATCGAGAGAGTGTTTTTTGAAACAAAATCAACGATCTAATTAGTTTTCCGACGGAAGCAAATAATAAATCTCAAATTTTCACATATAGTGAGGTACATACCTCCATCCCCTCCACCTACTACGGCAGCGTTGTAAATATCCATCAACTCGTCGCCTAGGATATCTCCGTCGAATAAATCTTCAGTCGAAGACGTTGGTAAGGCTGGTGCAACTGGAGACCATTCTGTGGATGCAGCCATGTTATGAATCTTGTTCTTTGAGATGGTTTTAACTTAGACCTTATTTTCAAGGGCTAGGCGGATTGTCTTTTAGGTTGCTGTGATATTACGGAGGGAAAATGTGGCACTTTTATAAGGTATGAAAATGAGATACTGGAGAAATAGAAATGAAGTGAAAATGACCAGTGAGCAATTGAATTAGGTATTATTCGATTCAAACGTTCAATTATAATAGACATGCACGACATAAGGGATCGATCGATTTTCTAGTATTTTAGGGGGGACACAGTCACAACAAGATGCCGAGAGAATCGTCGTTGGGAAATCCATTAAAGATCGCAATCTTGATATACATAAAGATTGGTTAATGATACAATGCATAACCTCCACCACTACTCAATTGAGTATTCGCAGAGTCGCACTGTTGAATAATCACAGGACCGAAGCTGCAAACCAAATTCCCATACAGAATCTGGAGAGAATCTTCCGAAACACTTTGACGTATCGACGTAATCGTAATATTGGTTTTGATACCATCCGATAAATGATCCTATTACACCACGAACGATTCTTTCGAGACAAAGAATTTTCACAACTTACACTATTTCAATGTTCTGTTCGTTGCTGCCGATGTGTATGTAAGAAAGATGAGCGGTGCGTTAGGTTGGATGGATAGAGCGTGAGTGCGTGAAGTGATGTGTGGGTGTGTGGGTGGTATGAATGTGTGAAGAGTGTGAATGTGCATGCCCCTGTCCAAGAAAGGATTCTTGTTGCGGATACCTTCCGTGTGAATAGAGACGGTTCTAGTAGTGTCTCCTTTGTTGTGCTCCAGTTCTCTCTGGTTACAATTAGAAGGCTTTCTTTCTTCACAGATAGCCTCATTATTCAATCCATTCTGATGTTTTTCTCTGCGCTTTATTGGTTGTCGTTTGCAAGTAACACGTAGTGGAAACGTGTAAAAATCCACGTGTGGGTCCCCACTTAAGAAAAAGTTTGGTCGCCCCTGGAGAACCTTACTTCCTCAAGGCCTTAGAGTACTTTATTACTAAAAGTTCAAGAATTACCGTTGTATTTTTTGTCTGCCGTTGAAATATACGGCGTTCTGAACTTAATTCTCCTTCTGACGCACGGGATGATCAGAATGACATCACACTTACTTAAGGAATAAAATTGAGGTTAAAAAACAAATTACTTAATAATTCGTGTCTTGAGTTGATGGAAAAGAACTATGGGTTTCAAGGAATTTGGTCGTACAGACATAACTATGTCTTCTATGATGGCGTGTAAATTGCAACTCCTTATATATTATATTTCTTCCCTTGACGTGTTCTCGTGCATTCTGACTCATCAATTTTGTGTGGTCTACAATAGCTTAACGGTAAGATATTTTCCGGTAGATTCCGGATTATGTTCAACACAACCCTTAGGCTCTTATCCCATGGAATGCACGTAGCGCGCGTGGCAATTTCAAGTCTTGCCGAGGAAATCGACGGAATACAGAATCACAATGGAGCACTTTTTTATGCCTTCATGACCTCTCAACAAAAAAGAACCAATCCGTGATGTCCAATTTGGTGACATCACCTGCTGATTCGGTGGGATCAAATTGACATATTGTTTCTACGACTCGTAGGAAACACATTCAATCCAAATCGACTTCCAGAATACTGCGCAACGTGGCTGATGTGATGATGATTCTTTGACTCGATTGTTCTGTTGTCATAATGGTTTCTTCCTTCCAGACTCGTGGGTGCCTCCCGAAAATCAACGGAAGCAATGCATCCCAATCAGCCTTGTTGGTGCCAGCTTGGAGGTGATGTGGTGGATGGTTGGTGGCCTCCAACCCGGCGGCCCCAAGCAGATTGGGCATAAGGGGTGTGTGGTGGGGGATTTGGTAATATGCCCCCACCATGGAGGTTGCCAGTGTGACAGAGGCCTTGGCAGTTGGTAGAGCACTTGCAGGCTTTGGCTCCACTCAGACAGCTGCTGGGGCTGGGTGTGTGAGGTACAGTGCAGAGCAGTGGCCACAAGCAGTGTGGCTCCTCCCACAACTCCCAGGATGGCCATTGCCAAGAAGCAACTAGGTGAGAGAGAGGGTGACTGTCGCTGCTCATGCGATGGTTGCTTGTCATGGGCAAGAGAAAAACAGACCATGGTGTTGATCTTCGATTCTCATCATTAAGCGGATTCGGGATGACATGGACGATCCATAATTTTAATTTAATCCAAACAGTCGATTTCGATCATTGATTTCTTTTTATTCGACTTCTCGAATCTGCTGTCAAGCTGTGGTTACTGCAACGATCCTCATTTTTTTGACGATATTATGATATCCAAAGAGGAAGCCTTCTCGTTTTGCTTTTAAAGACTGTTTTTTATTTCGAACCCTTTGTAACTCAGAAAAAGTCTATTCTAGAGAAAGAAGTACAACCAACAACAACCTTAATCCAAATCTGGGCTAGTAGTACAATTTTAGACGCGCTTTGTCTCCGGAAGGGACCCAAAACCATCACGATATGCCTCGATCATTATCGTTGTCACGGCAGCGGAAATGGTCCTTTGTCTTTGCGATTCTTCTAGGAAGTAGGGTTTCATCGCCTCTCTTTCTACGCAGGTTTTCCTTTCTGTTGTCCTCTGACTTTTTTGCACCGTTTGGATGCGAAGCCTATTCACCAACACAGCCGTTGGGTAACAGTAACAACAATATACATATGCAACGACACCAGTTATCGCATTCTTTTCCGAAGCAACCACTAAATAAACAACTACCGCAACAAGGAGATTTTTCGCAGCCACCAAGCTATTTCATTCAGTCCTCTCTATCTCGTTTGCCATTGCCCTCTCTATCGATACGGAGCACCAACAGAGGGCAATGCAAGAAGACACGATTAATGGCTGCAGCGTCTGGCAACGAGGAGGATGCAGAATCTTCATCAATGTCCCACGGCGACCAAGATGAAAAATTCGAAAAGAAAAAGAGACTGTGGATTTTCAATCGAAAAGAACAGCTGAGCAACGAGACAACAACCGATTCGACACAAAACATAGAAACAGAATCACTCCAAGAAATATCATCCAAAGACGACAAAAGCAACGACGATATCGACCACGATACATTGATAATCGAAGAGGCAGATAGCAAAGAATCAGACCAGAAGAGCCAAGAATCATCATCCGATGAGGGGGAAGAAATCAGTGATTCCATCGTGGCAGCAACGGACCACGATCTCAACGATCAACCAACGGAGGAGTCGAGCTTCGATAATGATTCGTCGGAGCAACTATCCGAGAATTTGACAGAATCAAAAGATTTTTCTTTCTCGGAAACGATGAATGACGATACTGAAAAATTCACCAATAATGAATTAAAGAGCGAAATAAAGAAACCACGACGTAGATTTTGGTTCTTTGGTAGACAGAGAGGGACACCGAGCTTTGAATCGGAGGACAATAATAACAATATTACTAACACCACAGAGTCTACGGCTCTACCACTCAACATTACCATAAAAGAAAACTCCCTGAGGATCCCATCCGAACCAATTATGGCATCCCTAGAGGAACAGGAAATAGAAGAACCAAAACCGAAACGGTCGCGCCTGCTAAAAAAGACGGCGAAGACACTTACGTTGGTCCTCGCTATTTTGCTTTATCCCATTGTTGCAGACGAAGTTGGTGATTACGTCACCATTGAGTCACAATCACAACCGCAGCAGTCTAGACCCTCCGTGGAGAAACAAACCACAGACGACACCGAGGAAGAGCCAAAGCGACTCGCAGCCGAGAAAGCCTCTGGCGATAAAGACAAAGCTAAAGTGGCAGAAGAAACCGATGCCTTGAAGGGGCAAAAGGCGAAACAACAAGTCGTTATTGGTGATGAAAAGGACAAGATGCCTCCAATTCCTAAATCACGAAGCACAAACAAGAACAGCCAAAACAGTGCGCCTAGTTATTCTCTCAACGAGCGACGAACAATGGCACTCTCCTTTATTTCCGAAGTTGTCGATCGGGTAGGTCCTTCAGTGGTCCGGATCGACACCGAATCTCACAAGGAGCAACAACGTGGGCTAGGAAATAACAACGGCTACGGACCCAATCCACTTAATTCTTACATTCAACAGGGTCAGGGGTCGGGTTTGATTTTTTCGGATCAGGGATTCATTCTTACCAATGCTCATGTGGTAGACGGTGCCACCAAGGTCAAGGGTACGCTCATTCAAATTGGAGATTTTTATGATTTGTTGTGATATTATGCACTGAAATGTTGTCGTTCTGATTGGATTTTTTTCACTTGTTTTTTCGAGAACAGTCACTCTGACCGATGGTCGGGTCTATAGCTGTCGTGTGACGGGGACAGACGACATTGTTGACATTGCGGTCCTAAAAATCGTTCCAGAGGACGGTTCACCACCCATTACAAACCTACCGGTGGCCGAGCTTGGAGATAGCGATCAGCTCAAGGTGGGAAAAATTGTCATTGCCGTGGGAAGTCCAGGTGGATTGGATAACACCGTAACAATGGGGATTGTGTCGGGTCGGGAACGATCCTCCATGATGGTGGGCATTCCCCACAAGCTGGTGAATTACATTCAAACCGATGCGGCCATCAATCCTGGAAATTCGGGTAGGTGAATGAAGGATAAAGATGTTTCTTTCCCTACAATTCTGCGCAGTAATATGTATTCATAGCACAGAGTCTCAATCGTTGTTATTGTTTTCTTGGTATTTTTCTTCTATTTTTCCAGGAGGTCCCTTGATTGACGTCGAGAGCGGCCAGGTCATTGGCATTAATGCTGCTATCCGGGCTCACATGGAAGGCACAAGCTTTGCAATCCCTATAAACCGGATTCGTGACATTATGCACGATTTATCCAACGGTAAGGAGATCCGTCATGGATATCTTGGATGCCAGCTGACCACCTGCACTCCAGATTGGGCACGCGACAACAATGCAGATGTTTCCGGCTCTGGAAACCGAAATAAAATTCCCGAGGTCTATGGAGCCCTTGTACACAAGATTTACGGTAAATCACCCGTTCATCTGGGCGGGTTGAAGGAACAGGACATTATTCAAAAAATTGGTTCGGAACCGGTGAAATCAGCAAGTGATGCGAGTCGTTTGATCGATCTGGCTCCACCCGGTGAGAACATTTCTTTTCAGGTTCTGCGAAATGGCAGCATGAAGATTATTAACGTCAAGCCGAAGGACATGTCTAGTACACAGAGGGCATTGCGACGAGAAAAACAACGTCGTCTTCAAGACGAACGGAATCGGTTTCAAGAGCTTGGACCATTTCGATCACTGCTCCGTGATTGAAATAAACTGAAACATAAATTTATCTTATTTCAACTAAAGCTGATTCACTTTCCACCAATATAATTTGTAGTTTTATTGTTGCTACAATCAATTGAGCTTCCAAGGATATATTCTCTTGGTACCGTAATGTTATGTTGCCGAAGTGTATTGTAATTGGTAGCTATCATCACACTTACTTTTGAACTTGGGCCGCGGCACATGCAGCCAATACGAAGCTAAAAACTCCTCCCAAGATCATTATCAATTGCGTGCATTCTTGCTTGACGCTATCTTTGTTTCTCACCCAAAAACCAATCCCAAAACCAATCCATATTAGAGATGACACCCAAGCGATGATGGAGAAAATTTTTATGTGCTTTTTTCCAGAAACGTCACGGTCCTGTGATTCTCCCCCTTCTTGTTTGTTATCTTTCGTTTCCCTTTTTTCTTGCAAGATCCACTCTCTCCAGGCAAACCAGCCATACGGATACACGGCAAGCGACGGTATCCAAATCGCTAGCGTCCAATAATCCTTCTCGATAGTGGTGTCGATAACGATGCCTGCGACACTCAGTGCCATTATGATCATTATCATTATCAGATTACATCTGTAAATAGGAGGGCGAGACGTCGGTCGTTCTCTCTCCTGCGTAGTATTTTCAATTGCTTCTTCTGTCATCTTGAGCGAATCCTATTGACACCAGGAAAGAATTATGGGAAGGAAATGGGAATCTTTTTGGTGCGATTTGATTTCGAGCAAGGACGATTTTTTCGTATCGCGCGCCAAAGAAATCGAGATCCATCGAGAGAAATGTCATGAACTTACTTCAAGTATTTCGCTTTGCAGGGATAGAGAGTTGAATCAATCCGAGTGAAGAAAGTCCCAAACATTGTTTCCAAGAAACACTTCGTGCTACTAGCAACGATTTCTACATCAAATAAGGCAAAACTAAGAAAAAAGGCCAAACGAAATTTCATAGAAGAAACAAATGCTACAATACATTATGGTATTTTAATAAAAGCTGTTTGTTTCTTCGCCCCGGTTCCGAACAAACACTCATCCATATTTTTCTATATTCTCGATTGGCCGACAAAACCTTTTTTCAAAACGTCCTGGCCAAAATATCCTTGATAACATCGGAAGTAATCACCTTATTCTCGGCCATCAGCACGCCTTTTAGTTGTTCTTTTTTCTTTCTAATGGTCTCTGCAATCATGGCCTGCTGGGCCGCTGGCATCATGTTCCAGCTGGTTTTGTTTTTCTGAAGGGCTCCCATCAATAATGCATTTAGTTGTTCTTCCAGCTGATCCTCACTGTAGTAAAATACCTCGTCATTGCTGTTTACTCGCCGATAGGGCATCTGGCTAACGTGAGTGGAATCGGGATAGTTGTCCCAATCGCCAGATTTAGATGTCACAAGGACGTCGTGGCCTAGAAAAATGACGTCTTCTTTGGAGGATTCGTTGAATCCTAGATCAGGTCTAGCTTCATAGTGCAGCTGCCGGATGGCCACCGAGTCGGTGGTTCGGCCATCATGTTCCAGAAGGGTGGCCTTCCACCAGTGGAGACTGGCTTTGTTGGTGGAAGCATCATCGTTGTGAATTTCCCATTCAACCTCGATCTCGCTTCCTGGCTTCAACCCTAAGGTTTCTGCTAGGTCCACTGTCTCCGAGGACTTTTCTTGGACATTTGTTGTTAGTTCTTTTTGTGAGGGAGCCTCGTTGTTGCTGGAGGGGGGCGTTATCACGGTGTTTGCTTCGCTTCTACTTGAATAGTGAGTTGGCGTATTCTCGACAGACTTTGTAACATCAGTTATGGTATTGGATTCATCCAAATCTACCTTGGGGCGTTTGTTGTGAATGTCTGGGTCGCTGCCATCGCTGGAACTACGTTTGCACGACGAAGGATCGCTCGATTCGGATGATAGATCTTTGTCTTTCGAGAGAACGTTATTGTTGTCTTTGTCGTCTACCATATTGTATCGCAGTGTCGCTAACTTCTTGACAGTAATTATATAATCTATAATAGATTGATTTCCGGCAACAAGGTCTGCAATGCTGATCAATCGTTATGTTCGATGGTGACATGGAGTATGTTGTTCTGAAGGTGTTTCTTTCCAGCATGCGCGCACTCGAAAATGCTGTCCGCGCCATTTTTTGTTTGGAAAATTTAAAAATCATTCGGGAAATTTGCTGAAAATTGGAACAGGATTGATTTTTCAATATTCTTAAGAGAACTCACCAAGAAACCCAGAAGCTTCAAGGGAACTCCTGAATTTTCAGGTAACCCTGTGTTTCCGAGACTCCAGCGTATGAAAATCCAGAGTTGGTGAATGAAACTCTAGAATCCAGAATTGTCAGGAGTTTTCAACAGCCATTGGGAGACTTACCACATCCCCCACAACCAGTGTGTGGCCTCAGGAGGTTGGGGTGCCTGAGGGTGAACAGCTCCCAAGGACCAATACCGAGCAAAGCATTTCCAAGACAATTGGCTTGGCTTAGATCTCAACAGCCTGTTGCTCGCAAGAAGAACGATCGTTCATGAATATGGTTTCGGGAAATATCTATGTGTAAATACTAATAAAGACTCGTACTTGTAATTTTTCATATTGGATTATTTTTTATGTATACACAGATAACACTTATTCCTCGTGGAACGAATTGGTTTATTTTGTAATGAGAAATGGCACTCTTTGTCCATATATGATGACACATTTCTCACTAAATTTGGAGCAGCTATATAGCGCATTTATTGATAATTTGCTTGGCAAGGGGATTCTTGGAAGTGATCCTTTAGAACCCGTTTTGTTCCCAGTTGTAGGGATTTTCAAAGAGTCGTAGGTAGGGATCTCGTTTTTGCCACTTTTCGCACCATTGTCGTTCTTGTGGGAACTTGGATGGCCAATCTTGGCACTCACAAAAGACCATACGGTGACCTTTTTCCAATTCCTGAAGGGGCCGATTTACATCCACAGCATCAGGATTGCCTTTGCGCTCTTTTCCGGCAGTGGACGGTTGGCACTTTCCGTTGATGCGCCAAGCTAGTAATCGCTCAAGCTCGGTGATCTGGTGCTTGGCGACACGGATAGGATCCTTCATTACACGCCAGTGATTGACAGAATAACAAGGTGGAACTGTCATCGATCCCTCGTATCTATAATAATATTCCGTTCCTACCTTGAGTAGCCATTCGTAGGGCCACCAGTGGACATCTTCGTAATTTTCCTTCACAGGAGTTTGAAGTTGTCGTCCCTGGAAGGCATTGTGAATCTCCTGGAAGTATGCATCCTCGTCCTTAAGTCCCTTTTCGACGAAATTTTCTTCTCGAACAATGAGTTCACGCTCCATGTGCGAGAGCATAAATTTCTTATCCTTAGATCCTAGTTTCCGTGGATTTTGTCTATGCCAAACTCTCATATCTTCCTCACTCTTGGCAGAAATTTCATTCATGGATCTCCTGGCAATGTCAAATTCCTTGGCAGGATAGCAACAATACCAGCATATTCTCTCCCAATCATCTCCATGCTTTGCAATTTCACCCTGACAGAAATTTGTATCCGAATACTTAGGATTGCAGCAACCCCTGTCTCGACAAATTCTTGCTGTGTTATCAACGTCATTGGCACATTGTTCATTCGTGAATATTTCAAGTTCAGCCTTGATTTCGTTAGCAGGCCCAACAACGTATGCTTCATTGCGGTCCTCCAAACAGCAGTGATGACACGCTGACGCGAGATCATCTCCAAAAATAGCATAGTTTTCGTGGCAGTAGTTACTACTAGATCGTGGTGCCTGACAACACATGTCTCTGTGGTCATTATCACAGAATCGATCAATATTCACTCCCAGGGCTTCATAAGCAGCGCAGTCAATCTTCGGCGGGATACCTCTCTTGGTAATAGATGCATTATCTGGAATAGCAACAAAATCTGGAAGGGGTGCAGGTACAGGTGCAACTGTGACAGATACAGGAACAGGCGCTGGTAGTACAACTGGTGGTAAAGTTTGTTTAAATGGTTCGTCAGCCGTGTCCTCGCTGGTGCTTCTATCAATAACACAATAGTCCATCAATGATCCATCTTCATCACCTCCGATGCATCCAGGAACGATCTTGTTCGGAGTGAATCGCTGGAAACATTTGAGACCTTCACCACAGTCATCGTCAACGTCACAATCTCCTTCGCACAGTCCCAACTTTTGGTTTCCAGGAGGACTCCAAGATATACCATTCAATGGAATAGGTTCATCTTCCACGATAATAGTCGGAGGTTCCGTAGGTGACTTAGTGGGCGACTTCGAAGGTGACTGTGTGGGAGGCAATGACTCGACTTTACGAATAATTGCGTCATTCTCATCGACCGGTTTAATTTCTGGATATGTACAATAGTCAGTCAGCGTACTGTCCTGCTCTCCTCCTGCACAGCCAGGAACAGCAACTCTAGATGTTTGTCTGCTGAAACAAACAAGACCAGGTTTACAGTCCGAATCGTTGTCGCAATCTCCTTCACATTCACCAAGCTTGAATTTTGGTTCCCAGCCAAGGTTCTTGACTTGCTTCTCGGGTCCTGTGGGGCGTGGGACAAATGGAACAGGGGCGACTTTGGTTGGAAGAGCAGTGGGTATGTTGGTAGGTGGCTGTGTAGGAGCTACCGTTGGGCTCAGAGTTGTTGCTTCACCTGTAGGTTTGAGTGTTGGACTAGTAGTCTCAGGATCGGTATAGCCAACGTCAGAACGAGGATCCAAAATGCAGTAATCGGTCATCATTGGATTTTCTTCTCCTCCAATGCATCCAGGAATAGCTTGATTGGAATTTCTCTGAAAGCAGAATAGACCAAGTGCGCAATCACTGTCAGAATCGCAATCACCCTGGCATCTCTGAAGTGGAAACAAGGAAGCTAGTGGTGTTCCTCCAAAGTCTACGGCTGGCTTTGGAGGAAGTGGAGTAATGGTTGGACTAGGAGTTTTGGTTGGGGAGTCTGTGGGATTATCAGTCCCGGAATTGTATCCTTCGCCAAAGGGATCAAAGACGCAAATGTTTGAACCACCTCTGTAGTTCTCCCCTCCAATACACCCAGGAACTGCTTCGTCGTCGTCATACTCGTGACAAGTTAATCCAGGGGCACACTCCTCGGCTAGTTTACAGTTACCTTGACAAAGCTTGAGCGGATAGCTTTTAGCATCTGGATTCTTTCCAAAATCCTCGATAGGAACAGCTTTTGGACGATTGATTTGGCTCTTGTCAGAAATGTTGTTCGAGTCAGCGGTCTCGTCATCAAACTTGAGGTCCTCTGCAGTTCGTTCTTGCCCACGGTACAATTCGCACATCTTGTAAACGGGGGCAGGGGGTAGACCACATTTTTCTCGTTGCTTCTCTTCCTCCCGTCGCCACTTACAGATTAGTTTATCAAGGTAATTCCATGGCTTCTCTCCTGGATAGTCTTGCATGAACATCGTGACATATCCGACCTGGTTCTTGTAATGGTCAACTTCATAGAAGTGAGCGAGACTAATCTCTGCCGCATACCGTTTTCCATGCTGGGTGTGTTCGCTTGGAACCTTGATATCCGTTCTATCAAGATGCCACCAATCGGGAAAACCCTTGCTGTAGTCCAATCTGGGATAGAGACGTTCTCCATTAGAGTTTGCGCAGTCGATGTCACCATTTCGTCTCATGGGTGTGTGGATCTGAAGAGCATGACTCGAAATCTCAAAACTGTCTTCCATATCATCCCATGTACAACTGCCATCCTCAAAATTCATCCTGTTTGGCCGCCATGAAAAGATGGAGATTGGGTGTGAGCAGCTTATTTCTCTAAATTTGCTTAGATTGCTTTCTCTATTTCAAAGTTTTAAATTCATACTTACCAATGCCAATCGGGACAGTCTTTCCAGTTTGGATGATCGGCAATAGCTCGATCACGAACAAGGTTCACTGGAGACATTCGATGAGTTTGTGGGCAACTGTTCCCTGTTTCGGGACACCATCTACATTGGTTATCTCTCAATCTCCATCCGATCGAACTTTCGTGCTTGTCAGGCCATCCTTCCTATGGCGATATGGATTTTGTTGCGGTATCAATGATCGTAATTCAAACATGTCGTAAAGATTTGTAAATGTTAGATATCCATAAAGTCAATAAGGCAGCACACAGCAAACGTTCCACCTCGATATCATTTCTGTTCCGGCTGAACACAACTGGGAATAAGGAAATAGCGGAGTATCAACAAGGTTCTAGTTTGCATACTCTCTTCATCCTTTCAAACGATAGTTTTTTCTATGACGAACTTACACAGGTCTCTAGATTGCCACACGAAACCTTGTTCCAATCGGCGGGGCCGTAGTCATCGCCCTTGGTGGAACGGTAGTTGAAGCTATCGGCGTTCACGCCGCTGGAAAGGGCCGAAATCAAGGCAATGACACGGGCCGAAAATTCCATTCTTGTTTTTCTTTTTTATTTCGATTCGTTTCTCTTTCTTTATGAGACAGTTTGTGTCACTTCAGATACCAAACTGATCGATCCAACGATTTGTTATTGTTGTGTCTATCTTCTTTCCGAGTTGTGCAACCTTCAACAACTAACTTCGAACGATTGTATCGGTCGTGTTTGATTTCGTCGATAGATTGTTCGCTGAGATGTTCTTTCAAACACAAGTGTCACACACAGTATTTTATGTGGGAGCCTTCGTGCACCTTCAGCGAGGTTTGGCGGTTGTTCCTGTGGAGTGATAACCTTTCAGTATCGGTCGTTGACTTCGAAAGAGAGTGTCACCATGCTCGTTTTTGAAACGGAGGGGCATAGGTAGACCGAGCGCTGCGACCACCCCAATTGCAACGGTATGCAAGATAATAACCGAAACACATTCGTCGCCAATGAAAACCCACGAATGAAGGTTTGAAATCGATAACGCGCGTTTGATTTGTATAATAGGGATCGGGATATGTTTTGCGGACTAAAAGTGATGGTTTTAAAATCAGCAATGCCGCAAACAGTAGCACCCAATCAAATGAGAGGTTCTCAGTGAAAAAGGCAACACGACTACGCCACGTAGTGAACGACTGAAAATACAGACGTTTGGCGAAAACTAAATGACCTGCGAACCACCAAGCAATTACACGTAGTTGCCATCGATCAAAACCGATTCTCTTTTATCCTCTCCACGAATGCAATTGAACCTTTTTCGTCGCGGCTCCGAATGCATTTGCCTTACAACAAACAATATATAATAGATAAATAGCACGGCTGTAACTTCCGAAAAACGACCCGATATTGCTCTAGAGAAGTAAAACCAATAAATATAACTCTAGATCAAAACCATGGCGGTAGTGTTACCA
>Ga0115013_10001035_pt1 | contig 16417 bp, 9 predicted proteins | sample SouAtlMetagenome_2_FD_88686 | JGI IMG/M metagenome (GOLD analysis project Ga0115013, IMG submission 88686) | Marine eukaryotic phytoplankton communities from Atlantic Ocean - South Atlantic ANT15 Metagenome | ecosystem: Environmental > Aquatic > Marine > Oceanic | place: South Atlantic Ocean...
ATCTGGTCCTTTAGGTGTACTTACTAATTTATCAAACATTTTTCGTCTTTCCAGATCAGTTGCTGGACCAGATGGGTAGTTCTTACCTAAATCAAATCTTTTATTAAAAATTGCTGAAGATCCATCATACTTAGGAAATGTTTGAAGATCTCTTATTTCTTCAACATTTAATTCTTTTGCAGCTTTTGGATAGCCTTTAAACCAATGCGCATCTATATAAGGTAGTTTATCAGAAGGTAGTGTACTTAATGCAAAAGGGTTAAATCTATGAGCATCTTTAACAAAGTTCTTAAGTTTTGATTTTACACCTTTACCTGAAGGTCTAGCTTTACTCATTTTACCAAACCTACCTGCCTGAGCCTTTGGTAAAATCTCCCCACCTTCTTCTTTATTATCATATGGGTCTGTCCAATCTTGATTATCTTTAAAAGGATGCTTTTCACCGTAGCCATCTGGGTATAAACCATCATTAGCATTATTTATAACATCTCTTGTTATAAACTTATTAGATCTTGGATCAAAACTTAAATTTGCTCCAGTTAGATTATTTCTTATATCTTCTGCAGCTTCTCTAAATTTAACAGTAAAGTCTCTATCATCATTAAATATAGTACCAAGCTCGTGTCCTACACCTAAAGCATTAGAACCTAACCAACCTAAACCTTGAGAAACATATGGTATATTACCAGTTTTATTTTTTATAGCATCTGCAGTAAGTTTTGCTGCCATAATATGTCTTGCAGGATCAGAAGGATCTTCTCCTTCTTTTGCATGTTTTTCAGTAAGGTCTCTTGCTTTTTGCTGAGGATTACCTAAAGAATCATCTACAAATTTTTCTACTTCTTGTATTGATGTTGGAATCTTAGGAACTAAATCAGTAATTATAGTAGCTCTATCTTTACGTCTAGATTCCTGTTGTTCCTCAAACCCAGGTTCTCCATATACAAGTTCTCTACCTGATACAACCCCTTTAGGATTTTTAATAGTTTTTTGAAACTTTATTAAATCTGTTATACCACGTTGAGCTTTCAAAAGAGGGCCGCCATTCTCAAAATACCTAGCATTAGGATTATATATCCTTCTTCTACTAGGTTTACTAAAAAGATAATTAGGAGCAAATAAAGAATTAGTAGCAGATAAACTTTTACTATATCTTTTAGATCTGTAAGGATCCCGCAGTTGTCTATTTAAATCCCTCAAGACAGCTCTATTTAAAGAACCACCCCTAGCCATAAAGTTTTCATCATTAACCCTCTCCTGAGACATCATTTCTTTTACAATACTAGAACTATCTTCATAAGCATCTTTATTACCAAAATCATTTGGACCTTCCAGTGTAGGCTCATCAAGATCATTATAGTTTGTAGTTATCTCTTCTCCTGGTTGTATGTCTCTTGAAGCAATTAAATAAAGATTTTTACCTGAATCATCAAAACTATTAACTGCATTAGGATTAGTTTCATTATGATTATACATCTTTGAGTATGGAGATGTATTGACAGATTCTTCATACTCAATACCATCATCTTCATATGAAAACTTCTTATGTGAAAGCATTATATTATCGCCAGCTTTAATAAGCTTATCTGCAAACAAACCTTTACCATGAATTTTAGATGGCTTTACAGAAAGACTAGTAAAGTTGTAAAAATCATTGGCAGGGTTGTATGGAACATCTTTAGGTTTAGCCAAAGATCTTTTTTTATAAGCTTCTTTAGTTGCTTTAGATAATATTTTTTTATTCGCGCTCATTATCTTTGTGACAATTGATTTTTAGTATTAACAATCTTAAGAATCATATTTATATCATTACATTCTTTTCTCGTTAAGGTAATAAAATTTGTATAATGTCTGAACTTTTTTCTTTGCAATTTAGACTTATTGTAGTCTAAGTTAGCAGGATTTAAAACTCTTTTATAACCATTTTGAGATGTTACCCATGTATTTTGAGATTCATAGCTACCCTGTAAAACTGTTGTTCCAGGAATTGTTGGACCAGTTGGTGGGTAATCTGAACCTATTGGGAACTCTGCTCTATCTTTTGTAATGTCCCAAAATTGATTTAATCTATACTTTTGTTCTTCTTTAGATACTAGAATATCATACCCTGAAAGATTATCTGAAAGCTTAGGATATTTTAATGACTCAACAATATTATTTTTTGGATAAATATTAAGATTTAAATATCCAGAAACTTGTTCAGAATTTGACACAATTGCTTGATCAAAATTATAATCTAATACATGATGTTGGTCTACGCAGTTTAAACCACTTCTTCTATAACATTCTAAAACATATGTTAATGATCTTACAGTAACTACATTTTGACCAGTTAGTGATGGTATTTCAACCTCAAATCCATGTTGCTTACCATAATAATTACAGTAATCATTGCATAAATAATTATGGCGCCATAAAGTATTATTCTTTGTAGATATAAAATAATCTTTAGTACCTAAATTAATATCAGGGTGCCAATCATGGAAGCTTATAAAAAATTTACTTTTTGGATCATAACTTACAGTCCAAGACGCATCTTCAAATATATATTCATCTCCTAATTTATATTTGCTATTTTTATTACCATCAACAATAAAGTAATCACCTGTACCATCATCGTATCTAGGTATATATTGTACTCGACCTTTAAACTGATCTTTTAAATAATAATCTTTTTTACAAAAATATATTAAAGTGCTAGCATTATCATAAATTGCTTGGCAACCAATACCACACACTGGGTTATCTTGGTATGGGTAATCTGGAAAATCATCAGTAAGTCTATATGGCATAAAAAGAACAAACCACCACTTCATACCTGCATTAGATATTTCTGTTAAGCCACTTCCACCATATGCAAAGATTTTACCTTGATCCTGAGACATGTAATATATACCTACTGGAGTAGATATAATTGATAATCTATTTTGGCATGAGCCATACTCATATGAAGCATCAGCTGCAGATACATTTTGATTTGGCTGACTAAATAAACCACCGTCTCCAATAGTAATTTTTGTACCAAGATCTGTTTGTAGAGTATCTACACCTTGATACATTATAGGAGATGTATTTTTAAATGTTATAAAAATACCACTATCATTAATACTCTTAATGCTATTAATCTCATTTTTAAATGACTTATAATTATTAATTAAATATATAAACCAACTATCTTTTACAGAGTCATCTTGAACAGGTAAGGAATAAATTAACCTATCTGGAAAATACGTATAGCATAACTCTGATACAGAAGGGTTATAGTATTTTGACTGAAGAGAACCTTGAGAAAAATATTGATTATATAGTTTAGAAATACTTAAAGAATAGTCATATCTATAATCTGTACTTTGACCTATAACATTTGGATTAATGTCAAACATAGATATGTAATCTGTAAATCTATACGGATTATAATGCTTTCTTCCTGGAGTTTCAGATTGCTGTCTAAAGTCTACTAACACATCAGTCTCAACAAAAAAGTCTCTAACACTAGAATTAGCTAAATAAAAGAATGCTTCTTTAATAGAAAATAAACCTTTTTCTTTATCTGGAAAACCTTTTCTTTTATCATCAGTATAGTCATACCTTCTATTACCGTCACCAACTCTATAATCCAGATTATAAAAATTTGAAGGTAAAGGTCCTTCTCCAATATCTTCTAATTCATCATTATTATTAAAGTTAAATAGATCACCAAAATTACCAAAAAGATCTTGTATCTCATACCTCTTACTATTAAGTGTAAATCTAGCATTAGGTATCATATCACGTAAATAGTAATTAAACTCAAAAGTATCAGGTTGATTATATAACCAATCATAGAAATACAACATAGTATTTTTTTCAGTGTATCTAGTTATATAAGTATCACCACCAAAAAATAAATTTGATCTATTAATTTTTCTAAAAGGATATGTAACGTCATCAACTGAACAAGTATATGAAAGATTTAAAACTTCATAGCTAGATAGCTTTTGTTCACAAGGTGTAATAATAATTTGATTAACAGAGTCAAGCTGACCATATTGATTTCTAATTCTAGATCTAAGCGCACCATAGTGACTTGCTATAGGTAGGCCAAAAGCATTTCTTGGATCAGAAAAACTAGGTAAAGTTCCAGAAGAAGGTATAGCAGGGTTATTACTATTTTGAACAAGTGTACCTAATGTTACTGTAGATAAATCCTCATCTAGTAACTTTGGCCCAATAGTAACACCATCTGAAAATGTAGGGTTATAATAAGGACCTGATTTAGTTCTAACAGTTACAGTTTCAGGCCTTTTTAAATTATTAATACTATAGTTTATATAGTTGTTTAAGTTATCTTGATAAGAAGGAACCTCTTGTATATTATTTTTTATATAAAAACTATCCTCTACATCAAATCTATATAAATCATCAAAAGAAGGAGGTCTCATATTTGAATAAAAACCATGACTCACTTGTTGAAGAGCGTATTGTTTTACAGGGGTAAACTCATAAAGTGACTGTAATAATATATCAGCGCCCTCAGAAAAATAAAAGCTAATATGATTTACTGCTCCTAAAATTCTACTGACTGGATCTAAATATGCCCAGTTAGGAAGTTCAACTTGAACTCTTGTATAAGGTACAGTATTAGTACCTGTAGCTGAAAAACCAGCCATAAGTGCTTGGTATGGTAGTTCAATAGCAGTTGATAAAATAGTATTACCATAACCAGCATAAAGAGATGTAAAAGAATCAACAATAGAACCTCCATTAGCATAGTATTGTTGTAATTGTAGATTATAAGCTATGGTTGCAGCAGTTACACCAACTTGACCTGTAGCATAAGCCGCTGCTGTTAGACCTGCAGCATCTCCAGGATTTGCACCAGTAGACCAAACATTTTTTTGTTCAGTTTTCTTACCCATTAAAGAAACTACTGTAGCAGCAACTCCTGCTACTATTGCAGGAATAATTGCAGTATTAGATAATAATTTAAATTTAGGATGGTCAGACGGTTCAATAAATTGTTGGGTACTTAAGCCAGAAACGTGCCCATATAATTTAAACTCAGAAGTGTTAAGAAAAGGATTTCTAAATTGAGTTTCTGGAGAATGAAATGTAAATATATCAGTCGGTACTTTTTGATTAATTACATCACCCTCTTCATTAGTATTTTTTATAAACGGGTCGTTAAACCTAAAATTATGATCAGAACTATCATTTGAATGACCCAAAGGTTTAATTGAATTAAAAGGATAATTTTGATACAACCCAGTTTGATTCTGCTTAACACTTCCAGCAAACTTAAAAGTTTTAAAATTATTAATAATACCTTTAGCCAAAATAGATCTATTACCCTCTCTTGTACCTCTTAAAATCTCATAACCTATAATACCTTTTATATCATTACCATCTTGATCTTTTGGTAAAATTATATTTTCAAAAAATACCCCAAGTAATCTTATTCTATAATCATCTCCTGTATTAGTAGGATCAGAATTTGGTTTAAAATGAGCTACGTCTTGTGATTCACTTTTATTAAGAAAATCTGAAGGAAACTTATGATGTCTAATCTCTTTACCACAAAGGTCAAAATCTCCTGATTGACCCTCTACACCTGTCCAGCAATACTCACTTGGATTCCATATCTCAGGTTTATCATCTGGATATTTTTCAGTAGATTGCCAGTAACCCATATCACCAGCAGAAATGACAGTACCACCATCTTCTGTAGTTGAACCAACCATAGGTGAAGGTGTAGAATAAGCAGTATTAATAACATCATACGCACTATCATTTTCTGATAATGCATTAAAGTTTAATAAAGGATCTGTTTCTAAAGTAGTCTGTATATTATTATTTTCATCTATATACTGAAATTCTTTTGGTGGCCTTCCTGGAATATGATAAGATGAAGATTTATCTCCAGTATCATAGACCCACCTAATATAAAAAGTATAAACCTCATCTCTTAAGTAATTACCTTTACTACCACCTTTATTATAATAATCTCCAGGGTATTCTACAGAAGCCCACTTAGTCTTAATTAAGTTTGCTAATGGTTGATAATTAAAATCAAATTTACTCCTAGGGGCCATCCTTAATAAATAACCATTAGCATCTGTAATTTGATTAGATGTTTCAAAAACAGGTGTTTGTATTGGTAATTGTTCTAAAGGAATAGTAGCAAGACTAACATTAATTTGATCAATTAATATATTTTTTATAGAAGTGGAGTAAACACCAAGCTTAACTGCTACAGTACCTTGATTAACATTTTGAACTAGTACGCATTCAAACTCATCAAAGTTTTCTTGATCAGCATTTACATCTAAAATTAAAGAACCACTTACATCACCCTCAACATAAACAATTTGATTATTACTTTGACTAAAATAATCTGTAACTCTTTGACCTTTTATTAAGTATGCAATTATAGCAAAGTATGTACCATTGGCCACTGTACCACCTGACTCACCTAATTTTAAATTAAGACAAGGTGTTTCCATTAACCTAGCTAACCTTGTTTTATCACAATCTAAAGTGTTTGTATTCTCACAAAACTCACAATCATTTACAATATTGCAATCTTCATTCCACTGAACCCCAGGCCATAAAAATTGTGTATCCACACCATTACTGTAATAATTATTACCTAGATATTGATAGGAAGAATCAGGCCATGTTTTTGCATCACCTATATTTAAAAACCTATCTGGATTCAAACCATCTGCCCAATACACCTGCCAAGAACAATCTTCCCTTTCTCTTGAAGATCCTGTAATTAAATATCTTTTATCAAAACCTAGACAAGCGTCTTGAACTATAATCCTATATGTACAAGTATCAGTTTCAAATAAACCTATCTCTGAACTTACTGACCTACCAAGTGAATCATGACCAGCTGTATATACAGCCCATTTATCAGAATAAAGATGTATAGCACCTATTATGGCTTTTTCTATTGCAGTTGCTGGCATATTAGCCCCTGCTGTACCACATAAATAATTTGAAGATTCATTAGATATGCTACCAAGGTCTCCTTCAATTGTGCTATTAGTAGCATTGATGGCATGAGTCCACATTCCTTCAGTTACATATGAAGGTTCTGAATCTTTATTAAGACCTTTTACAAAAGAGTTAGTAACGTCTTTTGATACATTTTGCATACCAGATTTTTTCTTAGCCATATCAAATTACATTTCTATTTGTAGAATGTCTTCTTAAAGAGTTTAGTGGAGCATAAGATGAAAACATATCATAATATCTTGAATACATTGCTTTTCTATTTGCTTTCCAAATTTGTTTTATTTCAGCAAAATTTGGAGTATTAACAAAACTTAAAGCTTGATTTCTAGCAGCTCTTAAATCACCCATAATTAATTGTAACCTAGGAGCAACATTTTCACCATTTAAAGCTAAGTTTTCTAATATTCTTTTTTTAAATGCATACTCATAATATTCATTTAATAACTCATGGTCTGGCACCAACAAATTACCATCATCGTCAACTAGATCACCTTGGTAGTTTACATAAACCAACCCTGTATCAAAAGTTGTATACAAAAAACCATTTTTAATATAACCTTCATTAGCAGCATTATAATAAATATTTGGTGAATCACAATCTATATTTTGACTAGCCTTCATTTTAATAGGAGTCAAAGTAGTATACTTTCTAATGTTACTTGAGTTAATTACTTGAATTAATTCATAAGCTTCACCTTTACAGTTCATAAAAACTCTAGGTTTAATTAGCTCATCCCCATAAGGTTTATCAGGATAATGTACTAAACATATACCATCATTACCTTTATCATCACAGCAGCAAGTAGGTTTAGATGTATCACAAGGATCAGGCACCTGTGCTGGAAAATCATCATATGTGTTAGTAACTTTACCATTAACTATAGGTACTTCACGCATGTTAGTACCGCCAGATAACCCATCATAACCTACTGTAGTTTGAAATTCACCACAAATAAGGCCGTAGTTAAACACTTTAAAATCTTCAGGTAACCTTACCTTACCATGACATACTTCTAAAATTGTTTCTCTTTGTTGATTAATACGAAGACCTAATTCAAAATTTAGCTTACGAGCTAGTTTAATTAGTGTCTGAGGTTCAATCATATTCTCTAAAGCAAATGTATTCATATCTATAGATACATCTTCTAAGAGTTGATCAAAGGTTCTATATTTAAGTGTGTAATTATAATCCATTATCTAAGTGCATTTTGACCATCATCTAAGTTATCTTGAGGAACTTGCATAGTCATTGTAAATTCTTTAACAACCATTTGTTCAATTTCAGAAAATAAATATTCAGGAAAAGGTAAAGGTTGATCTTGTCTAATTTGACACTTTAAATCCTCGTCACATTGGTAGGGTGATATATCATCATCAAATACAGCCTCTACTCTAATAGCATCCCAGTCTACATTGGGTAGATAGAGATAACCATTTAAATACCAAAAATAAGGACGTTTATTATATTTAAAAGTTGTTGATTTAGCAATTGAAGTCCAGGTACCTGGATCTGTTCTAAAAACTTCTATTGAACTATCTATTGAAGATACAGTACGTATAATTGGCCCAAATAAGCCGTCAAAAATATCTGGTAATTTATCTTTTGTTCTTTTAAAGTAACAACCAGAATATACTCCCATACAACCTGCTTCTACCTTATCTACATCAATAAGTTCCATCATTGGTAAAACAGAAAATATAGACCCTACTCTCATAAGTCTATATTGATTATCTTCTCGTTTTAATAGAGTTTTACCATATTTAATTATTGAATAATATAAAACTCTGTCAGTTAAAAAAGGATCTTCTTTAACTGCTTTAAGTGTATTTCTTACTCTTGATATTGCTTCACCTATTGTTGTCATATATCAAATTCATTATAAGTTTTTAATTTTTGTTCAGTCTTTTTTAAACGTACTTCTTTATACAATTCTTTTGCATACGACATTCTTAATTTTTTCAAAGGATCAACAACCATATATTTTGTCCAATTATTAGGATATGATTTAGAAACATCTCTTTTAAATCTTCTACATGCTACAAAACCCCAGAATTCTCTATTTCTAAATTTATGTTTTGGAGCATGATTGGTATAGAATATCTTAGCTAATTTACCATCAGTTTCCCAATTTTTATTAGAAACCTTAACTCCGTATTCACTAGACTTAGCAAAATCAATATTTTCTTTTTTACTTTTTTGACAAGTCCCTATAAACAACCATCCTAGTTGTTGAGGTAGTTCAATACCATCTCTATTTTCTATAATTTCATCACAAAGCTTTTCATTAAAAGATTTAATAATCTTTCTTAAATCTTTATCATCTAAGCTTCTATACTTAGGATGTTTACATTTAAATCTTTCAAAGAACTCAGCATTTAAAACCGTTTTAACTTGAGGTCTAAATCTTGGAGCTTTTACGTCTGGTTTGTTAAATTCCTTCATAATAATATACTAAAAATTATTGGTTTTAACAAATGTAACTATAAAAACGAAACCCCCACAAGTGTGAGGGTTTTGCCATTGTTAGCCACAGAAACCAACAAACTGCGACAATATTATTATTATCCTACTATTACAACTTTTGCATCACCTGTGTAAGTTGTTGATGTTAAATCTACACTAGCAGCAGTCACTACTACTTTAAAATCACTTGTAATATCTTCTCCAGCCACAAATCCAGCCGTAGCATTTAAACCAATAACTCTAACTTGAACATATGTTTTTCCAGTTAGTCCTACAACAGTTTGTACACCACCAGCACCAGTTGAAGCCATCGTTACATCTCTAACTATACTTTCTGCCATTACAGCACCAGCTGTAGCTGTTCTCACATCTATAGTAAAGTTAGGATAAGTCCCAGTAGCATCAATATTAGTACCTCCTGTAATAGCTACAACTTGATCTGGAGCAGAGTTAGTAATAGTACATTCAGTTGCGCTGCTTACTAATGTTACACCCGCTCCAGCTGTAAGACCTTTTGTTGCCAAAGTAGGACCTGTACCATCATTAACTAAATCTACAGTACCTCCAGCACTTGTTAAAGTAACTGATGCACCACCCTCAGTATACTCTAAAGGATCAGCAACAGTACCTGTACCAGTAAAACCTGATCCAAGAGCTCCAGAAGCAAAGCCAGCAAATGCAATTCTCATTGCTAAAGCTGTAACATCTACATCAACATCAATACTTTCTCCTGAAAGAACTGTAAATGTATCTCCTGGGTTTGTTGCAATTGCAGAACCTACAGAAGCCCATGTATATGTTCCTGGGTCAGTATCAGTAATATCAAATTGACCAAAGTTATCTGCATTAACTACAGTACCTGGTACAGCAGATGCGCCTGTACAATGTCCATATGTATCAAAAGTAAAGTTAACAGATTGGATAAATGAATTACCAGTGTTATTACTAGATAAATCAGTTACAGCAGATGTATCTTCATGAGATACAGTTACTGTTCCTGCTACAGCATCAGCTGCCACATCAATTCCAGGCCCAGCTAATACTTTTGCTAGAATTTGATTAGTAATAATAGGAGCAACCCATATTTCAAATGCAGCCATGTCAGCAGATACAGTATAAGTTGTTACAGAAGTAACAGGATCTGTTGTAGGTACTACATCAATAAATGCACTACCAGCTACCACACTTGCTGGTGGAGCTGCTTTACTACATACATAGTTTACTAGTTTTGTGACAACACTATCTAAATAGTCATTTCTAGAGATCACAGTGTCCCCGTCACAAGTTAAATCTACTCCTGTATATACTATGCAAGAAGCATTAAATACTTCTGAGCAAGCAGGAGGACACGGTGGTACAACAGTATAAGAACCTGATGTGCATCCGCATTGATTAGTTGAATTACAATTTGAATTAGCCATTTTTATTTTTTGTTTTTTTTAATTTTTAATCTCCTATTTTTTGTATAAAGAACTCAAAGTAATCACTAGTAGCTAAATAAGTACTTAAATACTCCCATCTTGGATTAGGTTGACCAGATGATAAAGGATCCTCATCATTAATAAATAATCCTAGTTGAACCTCTAGTCTATCACCCTCTTTTAATACAACCCCTAATGATGTTCCAGATAGTGTACATTTTGAAACTGAGTTATTTGGATCAAATGAATCATTTGCATATATGTCACAACCTGTTGCTGTAGTTACATTCTTTATAGTTGACAATACAGTAATTTTAGGATTTGGTTTAGTTAGTCCAGTAATTCGCGCCCTTCCACTATTATTTGATCCAGCCTGTGTAATGACCAAATCTACATTAACTAAATCATTATCAAGTCCAGAACCTCCATTAATTATAGTTATACCAGTTATATCTGGAGTTGCATCTACTGTAATTGATACTATAACATCATCACCACCAGGGACATTTATAGTAGCTAAACCATTTGTGTACCCTGAACCAGCCCCGCCTACAGCAGTTACAGTTGCCCCTGCCGCTGAATCATTAGATAATAAATTATCACCACCATACCAACCTTTACCTGTTCCAAAGAATGTACCAGCAATTGCAGGGTTAGGAACTACAGGAAGTACACTTGTAGTAGGAGCGGTTAAAACAATATTATATCCTATATTATACACACCGTCAAATCCTGGCGGTATTACAAATTGACCAGAAAGGGCAGTTGTTACAGGAGTAGAAAATGTGTCATATATAATACTTCCTGCAACACCTGCAAGTTTAAAAGGACTGCCAGTACAAAGATCTTTAGCTCCACCAAGACCAATATATGAAAGACCATCTTTTATAAGATTTAAACCGCTAGCACTGTTAATCACGTTAGCACCTCCTCCTAAAGTATTAGAACCTGTACATCTAATTAAAGCTCTAGGTTGATTTACATTTGCAGTAAAGTTATAATTAGGTAAACCCGTATTTTGAGTAAACGATACTGTAGCACTATTTGTAAAGGCTACAGTAGTAATATTTCTAAGATCACAAATTGCTATCCACAAGTTATTTAATGTATCTGCTAAACTTAAAGGAGTATTTACCCATGATGCGTAATCACCACTCATTGTCCCAACTCCAGCATCATTACCTGATACTATTGAAGCACTTGAACCTTGAATACATGCAGGATTGACTACAGATAAAATATCTGCTGCTGAACCACTACCAAATAATGCAGTAATTGTAGAACAATAACCTATAGTGCTATCATTTAATAAATAATCTAAAACAATATCAATTGTTTCAGTAGCAGGGTTTCCAGGTATAACAGATTGTAAACAACCAGTTGTAATAGGAGGTATAGTAAAAGAAGGAGGAGTTGCAGTTTCTAGTGCTGTAACTCTAATATCAATATTATCTATTTGAGTTTGAAGATCTGTAATACTGTCTATTAATGCACAAACCTTAAGTGCAATTGCCTGTACATAATCAACAAGTTGCATTGTTGTTGTAGTACCTTCTACAAAACATGCAGCAACTGATACTACACAGTCAGGACAACCTGAATCTGTTGTAGGAGAAGATGCAGGCACCTTTTCTAACTCACAAATTTTAGAAATTAATAATTGAAGTAATGCTTCAAAATTTTCTGGAGGACACGCAGATGTAATACCTAAACAAGTTAAATCATAACTAGATACGTTAGTTTGCTTCATTACTGTACATAGTTCAACAGCTAATGAATGGACTACATCAGAAACACTATCTCCTTTACAAAGTGTAATACATTCAATATCAGGACCTTGCCAAATAACACAGTTACTTGATGTAGGAGAACAGGGTTTATTATCTAAATTTAACGGTTTCATATTTATGTCTAATTATAATATACAAATTAATTTTAACAATTGCAAGTTGTACAAATGCTTGTATTCCCGCATGAACAGGAAGATAGACTTGTACAATTAAAAGTTGGATCTTTAAGCGCTTGGATATCAATTAAAGTCTTTTTTAAGACCCAATCCTGCAACTCTTCTGGGCAGCAATTAGATATACCATATCTACCTTCTAAAGCTTTTTTATACATAATATCAGCAAACTCACATGTTATTCTATCATATTTATCTGCTGAACATATTGGCGTATTGTATCCTGGTTTTACTTTTCTATTATTTGGGAATACAGGATGTGGACATACTCCTTCTTGACAATCACCATATTTTTCTAAATATAAAATACCACTATCATACGCAGCCTTTGGTACAACATATTTAGCGCATACCTTATCAGTAGTTTCTCCTGGAGATAGCTTATATGAAACAAATACATTATCACAATCATAATATTCTATTTGTTCTGTATCATCCTCAGATACATTTGTAATCTTAATACATTCACATTTAGCATCTGCTATAAGACAATTAGCACAATCAACATATTCTGAAGCAAATGTAACAGACTCAATTGTCCCTGGAGTATCAGTAGCAGCTACTTGCCAACAACCAGTACAATTTGATATCTTAATAACTTTACCTTTATAGGCATTTAAATCAACATCAGTATAAATTATTTTAGTACCGTCTTCACAATCTGTTAATTGAAAATAGTCAGCCTTACATTTTTCACAATCATCAAATGAAGATGTTATTGTAACATTTGTATCTGTAGGTGGTCTATATGTAATCAACTCTACATAATAACACCCACAAGTATCTAACTCTACAATTTTATCTATATGTGCAGATAAATCATTTGTTGTGTATAAAATATCTGCTGCATTATCACAAGATGTTAGTTTATAAGCAATAGGTCCAATACATTCAGGACAATCATTATACACTTCTAAAACAGTTACATTAGAAGGAGGACAGTCTTCACAACCAATATTACATGCAGCAGAAGCTGAGGTACTAACAGAAGTTACTATAGTTGAATCAGGCCATCTACCTGCACCTGGCCACGGATTTAAGATTGGACATCTAAGAACACCACTATTTACAAAAGTTAATGTATCTGAACTTAAAGGCGAAGTATTACCAACTTGTGCTAATTTAGTTATATACCAACCACCTGTACCTACAGGATTTGACCATATAGCATATGTTTCTGTAGCACCACCACCTGGTCCAGCTGTAATTTGAAACTCCCAAACTTTTTGATTGTTATATACTAATCCATTAAATGTTGCTGAAAATGTAATACCATCCACAACTACATCAATACATAAACAAGAACCATCTATTACTTGCCAGCAACCTTCATATCCATTTAGTGTTACTATTTGATTTTGTAAAAAGTAAGGGTATAACTCAGATTCTGTATATATTACTTCTTGAGTTTCACAATTAGCTAATGCAAAACATTCTATAGGACATTCATCATCTATACAATTTGAACCCTGATTAATAATAAGGGATGAGTTAGGGAAAACATTACCTATTATAGGATATATGCTGGAACAAAATTTACTAGGTCCCATTTTACCAGTTACTAAGTTACCATCACAATCTACATATGTAATTATACCATAACCTGCACCAACAATCTCATAACATTTACAATCACAAGGAGTGGGTTTTGCAGGATCTACTGAAATAGTAGCCACAGCATTAACACACGGTTCTGATGGACCTACATACCAAATTCCAGCAATAGGAGTTCCTAGATCATTGTCTATAAGTGTAACAAATTCACCAACATGATTAGATATATCATCTACACCATATTGATTTAAATCTGATAAAACTTGAAATTGATTACCATCACAATCATACACAGAATAACAAAACTGTGGACATCCTGGACAAGCATCAACTACAGCTTGACTATCACAATCTAAACCTGAAGTTGCTGTAGTAACTTGAGTAAAAGTTATACCCTCAGCATAAGCAGGAACTGTATTTAAGCTATTATATTCAGTTTCAGGTATATCTTGTACTACAGTTACTGTATAACAACTACCAAATTCTATATTTTCAGTATAAAACGGTGACCCTACTGATCCAATAAGATTTTGATTTATTTGACCTTGGGCGGCATTTAAACCACCTGTCCAAAATATAGGTATAATTATTCCTAAATAATCTTGGTAATTATCACCGCGAAACTCAAGTGTATCATATTGTTCACAACATGGAGTAAAAACAAGTTTACTGAAACCAGGACTACAATCAGCACATGCAGCATCTTGACAATCTGCAACTGGAGTAAATAAAGTTGAATCAATATTAGGAGCACCAAGAAATAAGGAATTACCTGTAACTGTAAATGTATAGCAATCACCTGCTACAAACTCTATAATATTACCATTACTATCAGTTATTGTTTGATCAGCACCAGTATATACAAATACTTCAGAACCTGGTGTAGGAGGTGTTAACGAACCGATACTACCAGTTGCTGGGTCTACACTAACTAATAATGTAGCTGTTTCGCCACTATTACAACATCTAGTAATTTCTATATACGGTACTGGACTTGCCATTTATTTTTTACTTTTTAATTTTGTTTCATAAGATGCTATACATGATGTACAAACTTGAGTACCGTCTGAGGCTCTTCTTTTTTGACACCCGCATGATAATCTTCTTCCACAATGCATACATTTTGATCCTGCTGCCATTTGTTGGTTTAATTTAATTTAACAATGTTTACATTCTAACTTTTGTAGTAGTTTTAATGCATAATTATATAATGTCATTCCAGCTTGGCTTTCATGACATGTTTCTACTTTAGCCTTTGCTGCATCTAAGTAACCTTTAATAAGTTGTAAATGCCTTAATCTTTCCTTAACTTCTTTACGTGGATCACAATTAGAAGCGTCTATATCACATAATAACCTTTCATATATACTTAAAGCATTAGTTATTCTTAAATGGTTATAATCAACATGAACTGCAGAAGAAGGATCTACAGTATATCTAATAAAATAAATACCATCTGGTAAAGAACTATAAGATGATTCACAATTTTCAGTTTGAACACCTAAATCACATGCAGTAATAGAAGGTGTGTCACCTGGAGTAAATGATACTTCTACACTGTCATTAAAGCCAGGTAGAGTGATTAATAAACGAGGGTTAAATATTGAGACTAATGGTGAATATACACTTGTATCAAGTATTTTTAAAACACAAGATGTAGTTACAGTAGGTATCTCCAGACTTAATACATGATTTGCCATATTGATAAATAAAAAAAGGGAGAGGAGAAAAAAAATCTCACTCTCCCTTATATGAGTAATTAATTATATTATGCTACTACTACTACACTTGGAGTAGGACATGCAACAGTAATTGGAGTTGCAGTTCCACCAGGTGTGTAATCAATACAATCTTCATTACCAGCAGCAATCAATGTATTTGTAACATCAGCTAGTAAAGCAGTAATATCAGCATTCATAGCAGCTGCTCCACCAGTAGGTGCAGCAATATCTAATAGATACTGATCATTATCAAATGTACCTGAAGGATTGTTAAATCTTGGAATGCTATGTA
>Ga0115013_10001041_pt1 | contig 16350 bp, 11 predicted proteins | sample SouAtlMetagenome_2_FD_88686 | JGI IMG/M metagenome (GOLD analysis project Ga0115013, IMG submission 88686) | Marine eukaryotic phytoplankton communities from Atlantic Ocean - South Atlantic ANT15 Metagenome | ecosystem: Environmental > Aquatic > Marine > Oceanic | place: South Atlantic Ocean...
CTAACCCTAACCCTAACCCTAACCCTAACCCTAACCCTAACCCTAACCCTAACCCAGGTGACCGAGCTGCTCACCGCGAGCTCGAGCGCGATGGACCAGGAGATCCAGCAGCGCTCGAACGAGTACCTGGCGCTCGCCTCGCCGCAGATGTCCGAGGTGAAGACCACGGTGCTCGAGATGATGCCCCACTTCACCGAGCGCGAGTCGATCGTGCAGAAGCAGCTCGACAAGGCGAAGGGCGAGCGGGTGTCCAAGACTCGCGACGACGACGACGACGACGACGACGACGACGCGCGCGGCGACCGCGCTCCCGCGCCCGCGGTGCCGCAGCCGACGCGCGCGCCGTCCGACCTCATCAGCGGGCTCGGCGACGAGCCGGCGCCGCGCCCGGCGACCGCTCCCACGCCCAGCGGCGCCGCCGACCTGCTGGGGGGCCTCGACCTGGGCGCGCCCGCGCCCGCGCCCGCGCCGGCAGCCGGCGGCCTTGACGACTTGCTCGGCCTCGCTGCGCCCGCGCCCGCGCCCGCGCCCGCCGCGGCAGCCGGCGGCCTTGACGACCTGCTCGGCGGCATGGGCGGGGCGCCCGCGCCCGCGCCCGCGCCAGCGGCGCCGGCGGGCAGCGGCGGCGCGGGCGGCATGACGCCGCAGTGCATAGCGCTGTGCCTGCGCAACGACGGCGTGCTGCACGAGGACGCCAACGTGCAGATTGGGGTCAAGATGGAGTTTGCAAACCCGCCGGCGGGCCACCAGGGCAGAATGGCGCTGTACTTCGGCAACAAGACGACCGGCCCGCTCAGCAGCTTCGCCACACAACTCTCGCCCAGCCCGGGGCTCGCGATCCAGGCGGCGGCGGTGCCGAACAGCGTGCAGCCGCGCCAGCAGGCGCAGCAGATGTTCATGATGGAGTGCGGCGCCGCCTACGGAGAGGCGCCGCAGATCGCGGTGCGCTTCGTCGCCAACGGCGCGCCGGTGCAGCTCGTGCTACGGCTGCCGCTGCCCGCGTCCAAGTTCGCGCACCCCCTCGCCATCGACGCCGCCGAGTTCTTCCGCCGCTGGAAGGTCTTCGAGGGCAAGGAGGCGCAGCAGATCTTCAAGCTCGCCGCGCTGCCCCTGGCCGAGCCGGCGGTCGCAAAGGTCTTGAGCGAGGGCATGAAGCTCGCCGTGCTCAAGGGCGTCGACCCCAACCCGAGCAACTTCGTCATCGCCGGCTGGCTCTCGACCAAGGGCTGCCCGCCGCAGGGCGACGCCGCCTCTGTGCTGATGCGCCTCGAGGTGAACGAGGCCGCCGGCGTCTGCCGCATCTCCGTGCGCTCGGGCAGCGGCGAGCTGAACACCGCGCTCTCCAAGCTGATCATCAGCCAGCTCGGCAAGCCCGAATGAATAGGCGCGCAGAGCCTCCTCGCCATGCGCTGCTTGCGCACACGGTGGCATGGTGGGAGGGCTGCGGCGCACGCGCACCAGCGAGGCGGGTGCCAGGCGGCCGCCAGACCCGTGTTGCCTCTGCGGAACTGCGGCGCTCGTGACGCAGCCAGAAATGAAATAAATGGGACACGTAAAGTAAGTTTGGACGAGTGTGTGTTGAACCGTCTCACACACACAACACATTGTTCCGGATCCACAGTTATTGTCAGTGCGTGTGGTCTCTGTTTTTGAATATCTCTTATCTGGCGGAATATATGCCGGCGCGCGGCGGGGCGCCCCCCGGGGCGGCGCCGGCCGCCGCGCGCGGCGCGCGCGCGCGGGCGCGCTCGAGCTCGCGCGCGAAGAGATAATTCCACACACGGTCACGGATTCGGATATCGAATTGTAGCATACACCCAGTTATGGAAGGCCCGAAAGGGGAACGACCCACACTCAACTAGGAATTCTCCCAAACGGCTACACATCACGTAACCCCCGGAGGCTTCAGCGACCATCGCACCGCGAGACCCCGGGCCTCGACATAGGTGATCCAATTAAGGTGGCGTGCTTGACCGCGGGGGGGTGAGTCGGTGAGGGAGCGCGCACCTAAATAGTCGGTGGGCCGCCCTACTCTAGGGGAGCGCGCGCCTACAACAACGGCGGGCTCCCCTAGTCCGAACCTAACACGTGGGCAATCCGATGTTCCTGCGGGTCTGGGATAAGGAGGTCCCCTTGTCCTATTGCCCAGACCCGCCCGAAAGGTCGATATCCCTGGGATATGCTATCAGGAGCTAGCCGTCCTGGCATATCCCCTCCTACCCCCGCCCGGCCGTCTCGAGCCCTGGCATGCCAGCAGGGTGTGCCCGGGTTGTGGGGGAGGGAAAGGTGGTGTGGGAGGGCCAGCCCCACCGGGGGCCCACGCCGCACAGCACCTTATGGGCCGAAATTCGTGTCCGGTGGACACCAAGCCGCGAGAGGCCAGAACTCGTGCCCAGAGGACAACGAGGCAAGAAGGAAAGGGTTCAGGGAGAGGGACTGGGGGGCGGGTAGTGCACACTAGGGGGCGACGTGCGCGCATGTCGGCTGGTGGGCGGGGAAAGCAGGCAGGGATCGGCGGAGCGCATGCAGTGTAGCTGTGGGAAGCGACCTCTGGGGTGCAGCTGAAACTATCACCTAGGTGGGCTGGAGGCTGCGGGGCGATAGCGTGTGTGAGTGTGCTGCAAGGCAAACCTAAGCGCAGTGGTTGGCGTGGTGACGCCACAAGTGGCTTTCTAGGTCGCAGGAGCGCACTATTTAAGCACGCGTTGCACGCGGTGATCGTGCGACGTGTTGCAGGTGCACAATGGGGGGAAAGGGGGGCAGCTATGGGCTATGGGCTATGGGCTCTGCGGCTCTGCGGCTCTCGGCGCCTTGGCGACGCGGGGGCGCGGTGTGTTTGTCTTTTGGATCGTGTGTCTATGAGGCTCGCGGTGCGGATGCCACGCGCGCTGTGTATGTGCAAACACGGCAGAGGCTTACGGGGCGACCAAGGAACGAGACGCGCGCACACCATCACCAAGGTCGAGTTGCCTATTTAACCCTCCCCGGATATCGAATTGTCAATTGAGTCTCGTAACTAACGTGTAGGTCCCTATAAGACACACACGACAAAGTTAGGGCAATAAACCGCGAACGAACGGCAGGTGTGCACTCTACACCTCGGGCTAAAAACATCTGGGCCGACCGTCGCGTTTCGACCCGCTTCACTCGGATCATCAGGACGCCTCCTCCCAAGGCCCATCCATAGAGCCCGCCTCTATCGGGCTGCGGCGCGCCGCCGCCCCTAAAGGCCTTAGGCGGGGGCGGCGCCTTCCTCCTCCGTGGCCATGGGTGTGGGCGCTCCCTCGGAAGCCGCGGCCGCCTCGCTCTCCGTCTCCATGGGTACTGGCGCCTCTGTGCTGCTGGCCGCGGGCTCGAGCGCGCTGGCCGCGTCCAAGGGCACATCGGCGCCGTTGCCGGGGAGCGGCTGGCCCAACGGTGACGTAAGCGGGGCTTCGTTCGCCGTGAGGCCCGGGGAGGCCAAGTTGGTGTCGGCTTCAGTCGAGGCGGCGGGCGTGGCGCCAGTTGCAGTGTCGCCTTCCGCTGCCGCGGCGTTCGGCGGGGTGGGCGCGGCGGCGCGCGCGGGTATTTGCTCCGCGGCCTTCATGCTCGCGTCCAGCGTGGCCTGGATCGACTCGGCCGAGTTCTTGTTGGTCATCTCGATGGTGGCCACCTTGAGCGTCGACTCGGGCAGGTAGTACTCGACGAAGTCGTGCGGCGGCAGCTGCTCCGCGACCTCGGTCTGGCAGATGAGCGCCGTCGCGTGGCACCAGGCGCGCGCCGTGTTGATCTGGTTGAAGCCGCAGCCCCCCAGAACAAGCAGCGGCCTGCCGATGTCCAGGACGGCCTGCAAGCAGCGGCCGTAGCCCTCGAGCGTCACGTTGAGGCAGCCCAGCCGGTCGCCCGCGAGGACTCCGGCGCCCGCGCAGTACACCACGCACGACGGCTGGAAGCGCTCCGCCGCAGCGGCCACGACAGGGACGAAGAGGGACGCGATCTGGTCGTCGTCCAGCCCCTCCAAGACAGGCATGTTGATGGAGTGGTTGGTGCCCGCACCGTGTCCCCTGTCGTCGACGCCGCCCGAGCCAGGGAAGAAGCCCTCCGTGTACCGGTGCAGCGAGACGCACAGCACGCGGTCCGTCGTGTAGAAGGCCTCCTCGACGCCGCTCGGGTGCCACGCGTCGGTACTGACGAACATGACTCGCTCGTGCGTGTGCAGCATGCTGAGGATGGCAAGCACGACGTCGTTGACGTACGAGAAGCCAGACGCGCCGTCGCGGCGAGCGTGCGTCTGCCCTCCCATCCAGTTGATGGCAACGTCCGCCTCCCCTCTCGCCACGCTGCCCGCGCCCTCCACCGAGGCGCCCGCGTAGATCTGCGAGTACTCCCAAGCCGTCTCGCTGAAGCACACGCTGGAATTCAGCGCGTAGTGCGCCGCCTCGTCGACGATGTCGATGCCGTTGTGGGAAATCTGCTGCAGGAAGCGGACATACGAGTCCGTGTGGAACCTGCAGGCGCCCTGCGGTGGCAGCAGCGGCAGAGCCGCCGTCCCGCGCGCGCAGACCGTCACCTCCTTCTGCAGGTCGTACGCCTTGACCAGCTCGTCGGTCAGCCTGGCAGAGCACACACAGTCGCACCTTCAGGGCAGGTGATGACTATTGTGGACCGGCAGGCGGCAGGCGCACCTGACTATGTGCGGCTTCAGGAGTGAGGCCTCAGGAGAGCTGTGCAACCCAATGTTCGGGTCCAGATAGTAGCGCACACGCCGCTTGGCGGCACTGGGTTCAGACTGCGCACGCAAGGGGGTCAAGTGAGGCTGAGCAGCGCCTCAAGTGTTGTGCCACAGAGGCAAGGGACGACGTGGTCGTTGCTGACGGGGTGGCAGGCGGCCGAACGGTTACAATGCTTCACCACACCATGCTCCTTGCGCTGCGGAGTGTCTTTCGGCTCCAGCGCTGCGAGCGCCTTGCTTGGCGCGGGCGGGGTGAAATTGAGGGAACCAAATTCTCACGCCTCCTCTTAAGACGGTTAGAACCTTCTGCGTCAGCAGGCAGGCGAGAGCCGATTCACCCTCACGGCTCAAGCGCCGCATGGCTGCAGGGCCCATTCCTCCACTTGGTCCGCCCCGTCGTCGTCGGTGGCCGCTTGCGAGGACGGGGATCTGGCGTGAGCTCCTGCCGACGCTAGGGAGCTGGCGTGACGCGTGAGCTGGCGCGACGCTAGGGGGGCTGGCGTGAGCTTGCGAGCGCAGGGGCTGGCGTGAGCTGGCGAGGGCAGAGGCAGGCATGAGCGGACGAGGGCAGGGGCTGGCGTGAGCTTGCGAGGGTAGGGGCAGGCGTGCGCGGACGGCGGCATGGGGCTTGGCGCGGGGGGGAGCAGCCGGCAGGGCACGCGCAAGCTGGCGCGGGCACGGGGCTGGCGTGTGCTGCTGAGGGCGGGCAGTCGACGAGCGCAGCACACCTCGCGCCGGCCGACGCGCCCGTTCGCACTGCCACAGCTTCCTCACCCGTGGCTGCGCCAGGCAGCTGCCGCTCATACCGCCGCGCCCTCGTCGCTTGCTTCTGCTTGGCTGCCGCGGTGACGGCAGAAGGCGCGCCGCCGCCATGTCCGTCGCGACGGCCATTGCCACGGCGTACCGCTCCGCGGCGGCCAAGCCCTCCGCAAAATTCCAGGCCGCCAGCCAGCTGATAGGTGACATGCAGAGAGCGTGTGTGGGTTGACGGGGCGACATGCAGGAGCGTGTGTGTGTGCAGCAAAGCAAGGGGTTCGCAAGGCGCCGCGCGCGTACCTCGCGATAAAGATGGCGGCGAGGTCGGGTCGATGAGCCTCCGACGGCGGCGGAGCCGAAACGCTCGAAGCGGTGCAGAGGCTGGACGCACTCGGTCGCGGATGCATCCCAGTTTGAAGTGAAGTTTGCGGACACCGCGCCGTCTTGGCAGCGTGTCTGTCTTATTTGAGACAAAACTGAAACTCGGGTGCGACCTCGCTCAAAATAGCGCATTGACCTCATCAGCGCACTCTGCTGCGATGAGCGAGCTATTTATCCCCCTCACAAAAAGGCGAAACGGTTTTTGGTCGAGCGCTCCGCGTTCCTACGAGGGCTCGGGCGCTCCGCGTTGCCACGAGCGGCGCATGAATTGCTTCCAGAAGACGTGGCTGCCGGCACTCCCGCTCGAAGAGTCCAACAGGCAGAGCCACACGCCTCTAGCGCCCGGCTTCCGGTACAATGGCTGCGTCCTCACCCGGTCTGTCAAACAGACGCAACCCAAGCACACGGCGCCACTCTCCCGCCCTCACAGCGTTGGTGGTGTCAGTCGACTGGCTGGCAGCTCGCTCGGAGCGGCGTCCACAGCTGCCATCGACTCGAGGCCACCGTGGTATAGCAGCCTCTCTCCCTTCGATCGAAGCATCCCGCAGATGTCCGAGGAGATGGCTGCTCCTAGTTCCGCCGCCGGCCGGCGCTTGCTGCGAAGCCTCGCGTCGGCGGACGATATGCGCAGGCGCGCACGGAAGGAGAAGGAGTACGCCGCGCCACACAGGCGCGCCGCGCGGTACGGAGCCTCCGTCCGGCAGCACGTCGCAGGCGCCGCGTTGCTCGAGGCCATCGAGCGGCGCGAAAAGTACCTGGCGTGGACCAGGGCGCTGCTGCAGCAGGACGTCGCGGCGCACCCCTCGACCGAGCAGGCGCAGCGGCAGCTGCTGACGAGGCTGCGCGAGGACGTGCTCACCGTGCTCTCCAGCCTGAGCGTCGCGACGCTCCAGGTGCTCGAGGCGGTGGCCCGCTGGCGCGACGTCTTGGGCAACGCGCGGCTCGTGCCGGTGTGGAATCAGGCGGACTACCTGCGCAAGCTGCAGCGGGACACGCACTTCCTGCGGCAGCATCGCCTGCTCGACGCCCTGGCCATCTCGGCCCACCCGTTCAGCGCCGTCCTCCCGTTTGTCGATGGCCTCGCCTCGTCGCACGGCGTCGCGCGCCTAGCGGAAGGCGGCGCCCTGCAGCAGCCCGCCGCCGCGCCCGCCGCCGTGCCGAGCGGCGCCGCGCCGACACCCGCCGAGGCCGCTGGCCGCCGGGCCATCGAAGGGGCGAATGGGCCGCGGGCCGTTGACGGGGTGAGCGAGGCGAAGGCTTATGCGGCAAGGAAGAAGGCGCTCATGGAGAGAGCAGCGGCGGTCAAGGCCGAGCGGAAGGCGACGGCGTCGGACCGTGCGCTGCGGGGCCTGGGCCGCGTCGTGCCCCTCGACCAGCTCGTCGACCCCCCGACGGAAGCGCCGCAGGGCAGTGGGCGAAGCGCCGTGACCCTGCCAGGCACGCAGAGGCCGCAGACGGCCAAGCGCGCCCCGGCGCAGGTGCGGCCTCCGGCACCCAAGCACGTCCCGCCGCAGCTGCGGTTGCTGCTCGGCGCGCACTGGGAGCGCGTGGCCGAGCTCTTCGCAGATCCATCCGAGCTCCTCGGGGAGCTGGCGGTCGCCGGGCGCGTCTCGAAGCGGGAGCTGCTCGCGGGGCTGCAGCACCTGGGCCTGCAGGCGGAGCTCGCCGAGGTGACGCAGCTCTACCGCAGCTTCGACGACCGCAGCCTCGACGAGGCGAGGCGGGGTACCATCGACCTGGCCGAGCTGCAAGCGCTGCTGCGCCCCGACGCGGCGCCCCAAGCGGACCCGGCCGCGCCGGCCGCGCCGGCCGCGCCGGCCGCACCGGCCGCGCCGGCCGCGCCGGCTGCCTCCGAGCAGCCGGCGCTCCTCCGGCCCAAGTGGCTGCCAGCGCGCGGCGCGGCGGCCAAGGAGGCGGAGCAGGCGTGCGCGGAGTGGGTCTGGGGCGCGGAGTGGCTCCGGGGCGGGGCGGAGGACGGCCCGGCGACGCCGTGGTGGGCCGAGAAGCTCACGGGCGAGGAGCTCGAGCTGGCCGAGGAGATGGACGAGCGGCTGAGGCCCCGCGCGCTGCTCGGCCGCCTCCGTGCTGCCGAGGCCATGCTCGCGCGCGAGGCCTTCGAAGGGGAGCCCCTCGTGCTGGCCGGCGCGGCGGACGCGACGGAGCAGCCGGGTGCGTACGAGAAGGAGCTGCGGCGGCAGCAGGGGCTCCTCCTCTCGCTGCGGGTGCCCCGCCCGCTCGCGCTCGAGCTCAGCTACGGCCACGCGGCGGCGATGGTGCAGCTGCTGATGCGCGGCGCGGCCAAGCTCATCCAGGCCTACGCCCGGCTGCACGCGGCACTGCGCCGCTCGCCCGCCGCGGGCCAGCTCTCGGGCCACGCGCGCCGGAGGGTCTTCGCGCTGTGGCTGCGCACAGGCCGCGGGCTGGGCGCGCAGCAGGCCGCCGCGATCTGGCGCACGGTCACCGTGAGCGAGGCCCTCGCGACCATCAAGGCGCGCTGGGCAGGGCAGGAGCTCGAGGCGCGGGGCGACGCGGGAGAGGGGCAGGACACCCGCGAGGCGCGCGCGGTGGAGTACGCATGGGCGGTGAAGCGCCAGACGCTGCGCAGGTGCCGGGAGCACATCGAGCAGCACGTAGAGCGCGCCCAGCTCGCGCGGGCCGGCGAGGGGCAGCGGCTCACGCAGAGCGAGGTGGTCGTGCTCGTGGAAGAGTTTGTGGCCGGCCTCTTCGATGAGTGAACGCGCGATATCGTAAATACTGAGCGCGACTTAGCTAACGAGACATAAGTATGCGTGACGCTATGTAGTCGTACTAAGTACTAATCAGTAAAATTACTTGCTTACTTTAGCTGACCATAATCGGGAGTCAGAGTCACCTGTGTCAAAACGCCAAGAGGGCGCTCTCGGCAGCGAACCGCGCGGCAGCGCTACACTGTGCTCCGATGAAGCGTAATCGCGAGGACGAGGAGGTAGACCGAGCCATCGCGCTGTCGCTGGCGTCGGTGGCCGATCAGCGCGCGGCCTATCGCGCCGCTGAGACGCAGCAGCATGAAGAGGAGCTCTCGTGCGCTGTCGCGGCATCTCTGGCCGAGGTTGATCCTGAGCCAGTGTGCCGCGCACCAGGCGAGTGGGATTGTTTGCGGTGCACGCGCACGAATCCTGCAGACGCCGGCCGCTGTGCCTCGTGCGAGAGCGACCGCATGGCGCCGTTCGCATCTGCGCGCCCGGCAGCGGTGACCGAGGTGCGCTGCGGGCTAGCGGGCTGCTCGAGGTTGAAGGCGGTGCGCGACTACTGTTGCCTGGAGCACGGGAATCGCGCGCTGGGGCGCCGGATGGCCGCGCCAACGGATGCGGGCGTCGACAAGGTGATCTACGGCGCGAGCGGCGACCACGCATACCACCACCTCACGCGTCGCGATCCCACACGCGAGGGTGTGTGCCGCCGCTTCCTCGATCACTGGGAGAAGGACGCACCCGGCGCGGCGGGCTTCGTCGCGACACCGCGCGTCGAGCGCGTGTTTCGCATCATGCCGAGCCCGCTGCTGCGCGAGGCGCACGCGGCATACTCGCTCGCCGTGGGCAACCCGCGCACACGCTACCACGGCACAGGCGCGCGTTGTGACTTCGGCATCGACCAGAACGCGTGGCCGTGTGATGACGCGCGCTGCGCGCTGTGCGCCATCGCGGCGCGCGGCTTCCGGCTTGAGCACAGCGGCAGCGGCCCCAATGCAGCGCGCGTCACCTTCGGCACCGCCACCGGCCTGCGCTACGGCCGGGGCCTCTGTGCGCATCGCACGATCGAACCACGCTCGGCATCGAACCGCGACGCTGGGTGGCTGCGTGACGCTGTTTGTGTGTGCAACCCTCGCAGACTTCTCGGCGACCTCGGGCAAGTCGCACGACTACGCCGGCGGCTCGGAGCGCGTGCGCAGCGGCCCGACGGGGAACCGACGGTGGCGCACGATGTTCGTCGCGTCGGTCGCCGCTGGCAAGGCCTTCTGCGATCTGCAGGGCGAGCTCGACGTAGAAAGGCCACCTGCGGGCTACGATTCCGTCGTTGGCGAGACGAAGGCCAAGGGCGGGGCGCTCAACTACGACGAGCTGGTGGTGTACGCTGAGGAGGCGGCGCTGCCGGAGCACCTGATCGTGTACAGTCTGCCCGAATGAACAGATGTCTCGGCGTGTCACCCTTGCGTAGATTCTCAACGCGAAGCGTTACGCATTTATTCCCCGCCGCAAGTTTGTGATTGCGAAATCCACCTCTGACACCGCGATCGCTCTCCACATGCCCAGCTCTGAGCAGGGCACCGCGTCCAACCCGTTGGCGCTCGACGATGATGACGAGCAGGTGCTTGTGCTCTCCGACAGTGAGACCGAGGTCGACGAGGAGGACGAGGATGCGGCCTTCTCCGCAGCATCCCACTTGGGTTCCCCGGATACCGATGGTGAGGCGGTGGCGGCACCAGGTGCACTGGCATCTATCGTCGAGGAGATCTGCCGCCTGGGTACCTTCCGTGGCGTTGGTCTGATCGTCGGTCCCACAGGCTCGGGCAAGACACGCTTGCTGAACGCTCTCGTCAAGCGAGGTGTCGTCAACCCCGCCGCAGAGACGGAGGTCTGGCCTGCGCACAGAACCGTCGTGTCTGCCCTGGCGGAGCGGTGCGGTGGCGTGCAAGCCGCTATGAGCAGGCTCAACGCTGTCGGCCTGAACACGGTGCCCGAATGGGTGAAGCCGTTCAGCGCGCTCTCGAATGGGCAGCAGGCGCGCGCGCCCGCACACACACGGCGGTGGAAAGAGCGCCACTGACCAGCGCGCATCGCACAGCTCACATGGTCACACACACACCGGCAGGAGCGGTGCTCGCTCGCACTCTCCCTCCAGTCGCGCGTGCAGCGCGATGACTTCGGTGGCTTCGTTGAGCCGAGCATGAAGATGCTGCTCGCCGCGGGCATGGCACGCATCGCACACAAGGACGAGCTGAGCAACGTCGTCGTCGCTAGCACGGATGCGGAGGTCGCGAGGTGGCTGCAACCATGCTGGCAATTGACGCTCGATGCGACTGGGGCGCCCACGCTGCTGCACAACCCGCAAAGCGCGCCGGCAGTTGGACCAAGGCCAGCCGCGGAGGTGACCATCTCCTACGACGACGGCGAGTTCGACTCGGGAGGCGCCGCACCATCCGTAGACCCAGTGCTCAAGCTCGCGCGCAGCCACGGCGCGACGGCCACCGCCACGTCCTCGGTCGTACCTGGCCCTTACCAGCGCGGCACGCGAGAGGTCGCTTCGACCGTCACCATCGATGAGGCCACCGTGAAGGCCTGCGAGGTGACCGGCCTGGGCACGAGCGACGTCTCGCAGGATCGTGAGTGCTCGACCAGCTACGTCGTGCCGCTCGAGCTGACCGACGGCGCGTGGCAGGGGATCGCGGTGGTGCTGGGCGCGTCTGGCTCGGGCAAGACTCTCGCGCTCATGGCAGCGACTGGCAGCTCCCGACGGCTTGTCCAGACACAGTGGAGCGAGGACGAGAGCGTGGCCTCGGTCATCGCCGGCCTCATGGGCGCCGCCCTCACCGTGCCCGCGGCGCGGGACGCCCTGCAGCTCATCGGGCTCGGACCGAGCGCGAGCAGCAGACCGCACGCGGCGCTCTCGGCGGGCGAGCGTTGCCTCGCTGACATCGCGCACGCAGTGGCCTCGGCGAGGGGGGGCGACGCGGCAGGCGATGAGCATGTGATCGCCATCGACGAGTTTACCTCCGTCCTCGACCGACGCGCAGCGGCGGTGGCGTGCGCGGGGCTGCCGCGGCTGATGCAGCAGCTCGGCGTGGGCAGCCGCCGCCTCGTGGTCGCCACCGTGCACTCTGACGTCGTGCCCTGGCTCAAGCCGCAGCTGCTCGTGCTCACTTCGCACCGCAAGGTGCACTGCTTGGAGTGGACCGACGCGGCATCTCCCCCTCCCCCTCCTGCGTGGAGCGACGGCGGCGCCAACCCGTTTGCGCGGCCGCAGCTGCGCCTTAAGCTGCGCACCGCGCGCGACTACCGCTACGCCAAGGACCTGTGGACAAAGACCTTCGCGGAGCACCACTATATGGACGGGGATCTTCACAGAGCTGCCGTGGTCGACGTGCTACGACTGGAGGAGACAAACGAGCCGGTGGGCTTCATCGCGACCGTCTCTCACTATGGACAGGTCGACACCAAGGACAAGGCAGCGCACGAGAAGAGTAAAGTGCGACGTGAGCACCGCGTGGTTGTGCTCCCGGCCTTCCAGGGCCTTGGTCTCGGCCCGGCCCTGAGCAACGAGTCGGCCGCGCTGTGGACGGCGACGACGCATGGCGACGAGGTGAAGACCGAGCGGCCGCACTGGCGCTACACGTCGACGACATCGCACCCACGCTTTGGCAGCTACAGAAACGCAAGCAACGACTGGGCCCCCACCACTGGCAACGGGAAGGACGGTCGGTACTGCCACGAGTACGTAGGGCTCCCAGCGACAGGCGCGAAGCGGCGAAACCCAATCGCGGAGTTCACGCCAAGGAGTGGCAAACCACCACGTCCGACGGGCTCGCAACTCACTATGATGCAAGCCTTCTCGCGCTCGTCAACGCAGGTAAGTAAGTTCGTAGCTACGTAAGTATTGTGATGTAAAAGTGTAGCGTGCCGAAGTCGTCTAGGCCGTGAGACCTTCTTTGCTCTACTGACTTCTTTACCTACTCAACGCAGGGGGCGAAGTGCGCGCGCGGAGTCGAGCGGATGACCGAGGGCGAGGCGGAGCAGGGCAGCTCGGCCAACCCGTTGGCGTTCGACGATGATGACGACGATGATGACGAGGTGCATGTGCTCTACGACGACGACGACGACGACGACGACGTCGGCGTACCACCTCCAGCAAAGAAGGCCAAGAAGGCTGATGACCTCCCGCCTGCCGAGGCAGGCCGAGCGAGCTTTCGTCGTCTACCTGCAGCTGCACCTCGGCGCTCGGGCACGGACAGCCCCGCCGAGCGGACGACGCCGTTTGCGTGTGGGCTAGAACCTAACCTTACGCTTACGCATACGGAGTAGAAGTTTACTGTTTAGATAAGGGGCCGTCGACAATTAAATATCGGTTCTCGATCTCTCTCACACAGTGTACACCCTCAGCACGTCGCACATCTGTACTGTCGCATATTCCGTACGAAACTGATAGTAGTAGTACTAGTACGAAAGTCGAAGCTCCAGATCGTCCACTGCCCCTTATACAGCAACGGCTCGGGCTCGGTACAGCATGGTCGGCACGCCCTTGGAGCTCGGGACGGTGACGCCCTCAATCAAGGCGCCTGTGCACATATAGAGGTACGACCTCAGTATCAACCGTAGTACTAACTAGGGTCGTACATGTAAAGCTGCACAGCCTGGAGGGACACACAGCACGGATGCATGTGTGCATGCGGGGTTGCAGCCTCCAGCGCCGATGCATGCGCGCGCCTTCGAGCGCGTGCCGGATCATCTCCCAGTTGCCGCGCGAGACCTTGCCCGCGAGCGGCTTGCCCTCGTCCTCCGCAGCCTCGCAGCGCGCCTCCACCTCCTCCGCGCTCATCCAGCGCGCGTCGAGCAGCTCCTCCTCATCCAGCACGATCCGCTCCTCGCCCTCCGCCGCGCGCAGCCGCACCACAACGTAGAGGTCGCCTGGGCACACGGGGCTGCAGGCTGCGAAGGGTCGCGACCGCGCGGGGCTTGTCAGCTCACCCGTCACCTCACCCGTCACCTCACCCGTCACCTCACCCGTCACCTCACCCGTCACCTCACCCGTCACCGCACTCGCAACCTCACTCGTCACCTCAGCCGAAGGCGCGTGCGTGCATGCGTGGTTGGGGCCAGGGTGGGGGTTGGGGCCAGGGTTGGGGTTGGGGTTGTCATGCGGCTGTCTGTCACCCTGGCCGAAGGCGCGCGCGTGCGCGTGGCGCAGCGAGACGAGGCCCTCGAGCCGCGCGACCACGCCCGTCTCCTCGCGCACCTCGCGCGCCACGGTCTGGGCGAACTCCTCGCCTGGCTCGGCTCCAGGCTCAGCCTTAGGGGGTCGGGGGCAGGGGCCGGGGTGTGGTTGGGGCTAGGGTCAGCGTCAGGTTGGGGCGAGCTGCTCGCCTGGCTCGGCGAGGCCGCCGGGGAGCTTCCACGAGCCTTGCATGCGCGGCGAGGGCGAGACCCGCTCCTGCACCGTGCATACAACAGCGCATCTGCACATCTGCACGCTTGCACCACGTATGCACCGCATGTGCGCACGGCATGTGCTCCGCATGCGCAGACCTGCACCATGAGCACGCGGCCCTGCGCGTCGAGCACGACGCCGCCCACGCCGATCTGCGTGAAGGCGTACCTGGCACAGGCGCACGTCCATGTGCATGCATGCCATGTGCATGTGTGTGTGCATGCACGCCATGTGCATGTGCATGTGCATGCACGCCATGTGCATGTGCATGTGCATGCACGCCATGTGCATGTGCATGTGCATGCACGCCATGTGCATGTGCATGTGCATGCACGCCATGCGCATGTGCATGTGCACGTGCACATGCACGCCGTATGCATGTGCATGTATTGGTCGCATAGGGTGGCACGAGAGGTGGCAAGCTCTGGCGCGTGGTGGCGCTGTGGCCGATCTGCGCGAGGGGCGTACCGGGGCAGGGGCGATGGCTCCCCCTGTGGCAGCCAGCGGGTCAGCTGCAGGTGGTGCGGCGTGGCGTGGTGGTACTCGAAGCCCGCGCTGACAGCCGCGCTCACGAGGCCGTGCGCCCGGCTGCTCAGCCGCAGCCAGACGCCGCGCTTGCCCGCGGCGTGCCAGCGCTCGAGCGCGGCGTGCAGCTCCGCCACGAAGGCGCTCAGCTCGAGCTCGCCGCCCTCCCGCACGCTCACCTCGACGCCGCCGTACCTGTCCTCGCGCACTGACAGCAGCGGCGGCGGAGGCGGCGGAGGCGGCGCGGCGGCGGCGGCGGCGGCAGCGGAAGAGGAGGGGGTGCGGGCGGCGGCTTCCGCCCCTGCCTCTGCCCCTGCCTCTGCCCCTGCCCCTGCCCCTGCCTCTGCCCCTGCCCCAGCCTCTGCCTGCGCCTGCGAATCTGCGACGCATTCCGCGAGCAGGTCGAGCGCGGCCTGCGCGAAGCCCCACATGTTCTCCTCGCGCCGCGCATGGCTCGAGCGCACGAGGATGCCCCGCTCGACCTGCACGCCCAAAGGCAGTGGGGTCATCAGCCTTGGGCAGGCAGCACGGCCGCGGCGCAGCCTCTCTCCCGGCAACCAAGCCTCACCTCTCTCAAGTCAAGCGGGCGGCCCTGCGCGAGTCAGGTGGGCTGCTTGCAAGGGAGAGTGGCCGGATAGGCGCCTGGCTGCGGGGCAGGACAGTCTGACCACGCAGCTCACAGGACCCGAGACGAAGATGGCTGAGAACCCAGTGTCCAGGCCCTCGTAGGCAAAGGTGGGCCCACACGCGCCGTTCTCGGAGATACACCACTCGGCACCGCACTCGAGCCTCTTACGCCGAGCGAGCGCCTGGGCCCGCTCCTGCTTGCTCGCGACGTATGCAGCGGCGTCCTGCGGCCGCGACCGGTGGCCCTCGGCGTCAAGTGGCTCGCCCAGAGGACGAGCGTCGCTCGGGCCGAGGACGCCGACGCTGCGGCTCGACGTGTAGGCCACTGCTCCGCACGTCGTGAACTTTGACGCGCCAGGCGAGGCCAGAAGGGAGGCTTGGATGAGCCCGCCGGTTGTGCTCTCGAAGCAGCATGCGCGCTGCTCGGCGGACCTCAGGCTGTTAGCGGCGCGCTCCGCCATCGAAGCCAGGGAGGAGGGCGCAGGGGTTGAAGGCAGCTCGGCCTGCCGCCAGAGCGTGGCAGTGGTAGCAAACAAGCAGAGCGCGAGCATCATTCAGCGCGCTCACGATGGAGAGGCACGTGCGCGCGCTGTGGTGGCGCTCCAGCTCTTGGGGGTGAAAGTAAAGGAAAGGCTCCCGCGGACCGTGCGGATCGCTGGGGAACGCCTGTACAGGACTCTCACGTATTTACCACCCCAGGGGCTGGGCGCTCCGCGACAGTAACATCAGCCGGCTTCGAGCCGCGCGTCGCCATGCGCTGTACGTTAGTAAACACACCGGTCCGGTCCCGTCTGCCGTCGTGTACAAGTAGCCGTCCCTCCTAACATCAAGCTCGCGCGCGCGCTCTGATGGCGCGCAGTCGCTCCGTGCTGATCACGCCGAGGCAGGCCGCGGTGAGCACGAGGCGCGCGATGCGCGTGGCGTCCCACTCAGCGATGGTGTGGAACCACCACGGTGCGGCGACGCAGAGCAGTGCCTGGCACGCATGCGCACAGTGCCGTGTACGGTGGAGCTATGCTGAGATGCGCCGCGTGCACAGCGTGCACCGCATACTACTAAGTCACATAGTGTGCGTGGGATGCCTCACCGCCCACGCAGGGCGACGCAGCGAGGCCACGTCCAGCGTGCGCCGCCGCGCGCGCGCTTCCACCTTCTGCTGCGCCCGTGCCTGC
>Ga0115013_10001042_pt1 | contig 16349 bp, 12 predicted proteins | sample SouAtlMetagenome_2_FD_88686 | JGI IMG/M metagenome (GOLD analysis project Ga0115013, IMG submission 88686) | Marine eukaryotic phytoplankton communities from Atlantic Ocean - South Atlantic ANT15 Metagenome | ecosystem: Environmental > Aquatic > Marine > Oceanic | place: South Atlantic Ocean...
AACGAAGATCCACGAGTTTCCATACCACTACAATCGATATCACAATTCCTAGCACAATGCAGATCCAGGCGCTCGAGACCTTTGATTGCAGATACTGACCGGCGGGGGTAGCGACCAGCGTCACGGGGATGAGCGTTGCCAACAATCCATAGTGGGTGTGTTTGTGAATCTTGGCTTTGAGCATCAAAAAGGGAACGGATCCCAACAAACTCAAGGACTGGACGAAAACGGTGTGTTTGGTATCGCAAATGGCGGCCGGGGTGCAGCTGTTATTTTCATCGTCAAAGCCCGTCGCGGCGTCCAAGAGGGTCACGACAAAGACAAAGATCAGGGCCATCCCAAAGCCGGTAATGCTGACCCCAACATTGGCTATGAAACTCGCAAGAATGTACACAAATGCGGGAAAAGCTCCAATAGCATAGGTAGTAGTATCGGGCGACGTTGTCATCATTCTCCGTTGGTATTTTGAAGGTCTGTCAAAGAATCCTATTTTTTGGCTTGCACGAATTTTTTTGGATTTGCCTTCTGACACGCAAATTCTGTTGTTTCGGGTAGGGTTAGGGTTAGAATAGAGTATTGCCACAATTTTATTCAATTCCTTCGAACTGGAAAAATTCTTTCGAGTAGACAACTTTGTTTGGCATTGTTACCATCAGCTATCCTCGCAGTTTTTCTATTTCGATAGTGCCTCTCGAACATAATAACCACCCTTTTGGATTTTTCGAAAGGACGAAACAGATAAAGAGCATATCACCGGCCGCGAGTGTCGAAAAACGAAGATGATGAACGATGCAGCACGAGGGCCGCCCGAAGGGCAAATGGCCGCGGCCGCCGTCCCTAGCGATCCAGGGAAGATTCTTCCGAAAGGAACAGGCAAGCGATCGGTCACCAATCGTGATTGTGCCTCGCTCCAGCAGGGAGCAGCACTCTCCAAAAAACGAGCCAAGTCGTCTGCGGAAGAAACGACCGCCGAAAAAAATCCCACCCTGGGGGAAGATTGTCTCGACGCGATCCTGGCCTTTCTTCCCGTAGACCATCTGGTAATCCTTCGCAGCCTCTCGAAGGATACTAAGGCAACAGTAGACAAGATGGTTCAAAAACGAGCTCCCCAATACCCGCCAACCTTGGACCTGAAATGGCAATACGATCAAGACTGTCGCCAAGAAAAAAATAGAATTATAGTACACCAGGGTTGGACGGAAGAACTTCAAGATAAAGAATCGGTCATCGATTTTGCTATTGAGACGAGCCATTTGGCTGTCGATTTTCATCAGTGGGTGGTACATTGGGCGAAAGATTGTCTTCGTAAGAGTGGAAGTGCTGATCTTGATGATCTTGACTACGATTCTGACTCGAGCGACTCTGACTCGAGCAGAGGGTACCGATACCGTTGCGAGGTGGAATGGAACGATGCTCTAGAGGTTTCCACGGCCCTCCAAAGAGTTGCTAAATATTTTCAACACGCTGAAAGAGGAGTGAAGCTTGTGTCGGAATTCCATTCTTTACGAAAGATTGCCGTGGCAAAAGAAACCGCTTTGTTGTTGCTCCTTACAAATAGTAGCAACACCGTTAGCTTTAGTAAAGTAAAAAAGGAGGACTACTATGATAAAGAGGACCCTGATGGCGTTGGATACGGTACCGTCTTGGTCTTTCGGTTGGAGAACGACATGGAAATCTATTTGAACTCCTATTTCGATGACAACATTAGTGACTATTACTACAACGAATACCGATTATGGGAAGGCTATCGGCGTCGATAATGTTACTTCATTCTTTGGTCTCTCTCCGTAATCGCATCCTTGCGAACGACAAGAAAGAAACACGAACGAATACAAACGAAAAAGACAGGGAGGTTCACTATTTTACTTTCGCGTCGTTTATATGGTATTATCAAATTTTGGTGTCCACCATTTCCACATTCTTGTAAAGATGCGTGGTTGTCTCATTCCAAGATGTTGATTCTTGCCGGCAAGAAGAAACTCGAAAAAGACTCACTCGGTTCAACCGAAAGCAAGCTACTTGAAGGAAAAGGTACATGCTCCACGACCAAACCAGGGCGTAATGGTATGGATAGGAGAGAGCTTTCATCAGCGAGTTCTTCTTCTCGAGTCCCCATCGCTGAATAAGACCCTGTTTGGCATCTCCACCGGTCAGAAATCCGTAGGTACGAACCGAGTCTGCCTGAAGGGTCTGAAAAATAAAGAATCCGATCCCGAATGCCACTGCAAACACATAATGGATGCGACCCAGGATTGGAAATCGATAATGATGGCCGCCATTTTTCTCCCAGTGGCCATTGGTGCAATTTTGGTAGATAGGCAGAAGAATACTTATGCGCCAGCTCCATTTCTCCCACCAGTGAAAAAAGTCCTCGTGCTCATTACGGTATCCACGTCCATACTGGTAAGCTATCATATCAGTCCCAAATAGAAAATGAAACAATCCAAAGATTGCCAAAAACCGCTGAATATGCTTTCCTGGAGACTTGTGACTCATTATTATCATGACGACAAAGTCAAAGGAGTAGAGAAATGGCAGGATGGTCCAAACACCAGAAAACACAACATTCCGAGCAATGCCTCCTTTGGTTCTCGGAACAAAGGGTGGAATACTACTCACAGCATTATTCCAACCACGAAAAGGGTCATAAAAGAGAAAAGTTAGATCTCCTTTGTATTTCAGGTGAAATGTTGAATCGATCCATTTCCACATGGCGACAAAGTGTGGAAATCCTTTGTAGGACCCTCCCGCAGCCGAATTGTATAGGCTTGACCCCACATAGCACAACATGCACAAGGTCTCTTCCCAAATGAGAAATATACTCCTGTTATTAGTAGTTGTATTGTTAGTAGTAGTATCACTATTCCTGCTGCTGCAGCAGGTGGTGGGAGTGATGGACAGAACCAGTCGATCGTTGTCTTTTCCATTTTTAATTATCCTTGCAGTAGTCAGAGTGATCAACACCATTGTGACTACTGCGAATGCGTGAGCCCCCGGTGAACTGAGATAGGCCGCCACGGGAAGAAGGAAAACCGTAGATGCTGTTGCTACAAGAATAATCAACCAAAGAATGATTCTTCTTCTTCTTTGGAAGCAGATTATTGCAGTGCTTGGTTCATCGGCAGTGGTGCTACTATGATTCGTCGCCATCATCTCGGTGGTGGAAATACTTAGGATACACACCAGGAGAGCAAGGTGCAACACTTGTGTGGCATTCCATAGACATTGACCGATTAACAGCGGCACGGGTGCATTCTGGAAGCGACTTAGAGACGTACGCTTGGACAAGGGTCTCGCAACGGAGGTATACACTAGCGGACACATTTCCAAAACAAAGGGGTCGTCCCGAACCTTGACCAACGGCCGGTGATATCTTGATGTTGTCGCTGTAGTGGCATTTTGGATGGTAACGTTGGTAAATCCTAGATAGGGTGACAAAACGCGGTGAAAGGCAGGGAAATCTCCCACAACCATCTTGTCGTTCGGGATTTCCAAGAGGGTAAGAGTTTTATGGTTTTCCACACTTTTTGCCCTGTCACTGAGAGTTGCGAATGTTATTCCCGTGTGTCCAGTTTTTATATGTTGAGCCTTAGTGTAAATCCCTAGTCGATTAGACCCCGATATCCATCGCCATTCCGTTACCGCAGCAGTGCCCCCGGATGATGATGATGATGATTTTTGTAACCTTCGCAATCTTTGTCCAGAACTACATTGATTGAAAAGAAATCCGTAGGATGCCATCAAAAGCAATGCCGTTGCCAAAGTAAGATAGCGCACCGAGAAAGAAATCTCAGCAGCGTTTCGAACAGCATCGGTTTCTCTAGTTTCTCTGTCATCGGACTCGACATCGTCGCCAAGGCTGCTTCCGAGGAGTGCCGTTAGCTCCTCGGTCGCATCCTCCTCACTTATTGCGTCTTCTGTTATCCTTCCTTTTTCATCATCATCGTTGTTGAGCCCTAGTTCACGAGTATTCAACTCATCGTTGCTCGCCATGGTCGTTGCCGTTGGATCGAGATATTTTGCTTTGTTTAGTAATTTTATATTTTATTCATTTTGTTAGGGATTGTTTCATGGTAAAAGGTGATCAGTCAGACCAGCTGGTGATCATCTACTCTAGAGGATTATTAATATCGGGTAATTGATTACCCAGTGTCTCTGCACCCCCTCTTTTTTTTGTGAAGATACAGTTTCTGAGTTTTACAGAGCGTTTTATCGTGTAAATACGTTGTTTGTGTAATAAAATCACGCGAAAATGAGTAGAATTGCCATTTTATATTTTTTACTCCGCTCGAAGCTCGAAATGAAGACTTTTGGCAAAAAGAATGCCAAGTCTTTGTAACAATTATGAAGAAGGAAGCTTCCATCAATAGATATCTGACCTATTATCTAATAGGTCTTGCCAGTTTGCTTCAATGATGTGACGTTGGGTTTTTGAAAACAAAAACCGCAAAAATTCACTACTGCTTTTTATTTTTTGGACAAGTAAAAGGAAGGTTCCACTAACTGGTTTAGGGGACAAGGGCAGAAATACTACTTAATTCTTAGTTGATTCAGTGATCCATATATATGTATCAGAGCACATTAGTTTTGATGTAGAAGGTTCAATCAGTTCTTACTATGAAGGCAGTACATGCCGCGACCGCTTTACCCCCAAAACAAAACCGAATGTCGAAAGTCAATTGTTGTTGCGTTTGTATCATTTGTGTTGACCATTGTCTGTGTGCGATGGGACAGGACCACGTTTTCAAAATCCAGTTTCCAATTCCTGCCATTGCGCTTGCTAGTGTACCAAACCTTGGTGTTTTGTTTCCCTTGTACTTTCCCCCGAGCCATGTTTGGACTATGCATATCGCTTTCTCAAGCAAGACACGGTGCTCCTTGGTCCATTTCTGATCTAAGTGAAAGAATATCGTTCCGAGCAAGAGTTGATTTTTGTTTCATGTGTTGTTTCTAATTGTGTATTCTATTTCGTTGGAGGTGCGGCGGAGAAAAAATCTCGTTTCTCAGACCAATGGTTTACAACTGAACGCTGTTGCCGTTTTGGGTGTGAAGGATTGGAGATGCGGTCAAGGATCGAGAGTGCAAGGCCTTGTTGTTATCATCGTCCACGTCGGGGATGATGACGATTTCGGAATGAGGGGATTCCTCTTCTTCGTCGAGTCCGGCATCGACCACCAATCCGTAGACGCTCTGTTCGAGATTGTCTAATTTGTCTCCCATTTCGTTGAGTGCTTGCCTGATAGAATCACTCGATCGGCTAAAGTCTTCTTCCAATTGTGCCAACATGTTGGCAATAAAGACCGAAACGTCTTTCGACTTGGCATCGGGGGATGAGTTGACGGCAGCAGCGCCGCTTTCGGCAGCATTGGCATTCGTGGGCGTGCTCATGTTGTTGTCAGTGTTATTGTTCTCGTTGCGGGATTCTTTGCTCCAGCTTATGCAATCAATCAAAGTCAACACTTCGGTGGAAAGGGTTTTGTAGGATTCTTGGTGGCAATATGGCAAGCTTGGGATGAGAGTAGAGCTTCTTCACTCCAACCTCGTTCGATTCGTTTTGTTTATTTGTTGCTCAAAGAGCTCTGAGATGCAGTGCTGTTAACATGCGCGCGCAAGTCGAAATTCGAAATATACAAGTATTCGTATACGTAGAAATTCATTTTTAGAGAGCTCGATTGCCGTTATCGGGGCTCACAAATTCGAAGAACTTGAGAATCATCATGATACTTCCCCTCGTCGTCGGCACCCAAGCGCCAATCTACAATCGAAAAGAAGAAAATCGTAGCTCCAATCCTTCTCTCTCTCGAAATACGATATCCGAGATCAGCAGCAAGAAAAAAAGAGACCCAGACCGAAATATTTTTGCAACATGCCAGTCTCCAAATTCCTTTCCTTGTCACTGCTATTCCTGGCAACAACATCTTTGACTGACGCTAAGTTTCGAGAGCCATGTGTCGACAAACACAAACTTAAAACCCAGTGTATCGAATGGGCCTGGTTCGGCGAGTGGTAAGATCTATAGAAAAATGATGAAAAATCTGCATCGAATTTCTCAAAGATAAAAGACGCGATTGTGTGACAGAAAACAACAACATACCGCTTGCAATACATACCAGACAATAATGATAGCCTTTTGTAGATTAAAAGAATTTGCACTTGAATTCTTTTCTCATACTTGTTCTCTATTGTTTCTGCCAACCCATCCCTCCATCAAACCCAATCAATCATCATCCATAACACACAGCGACAAGAACAAGGAATTTATGCACGACCAATGCCGACAATCCTGTGGATTGTGCACACCCAACGAAGAGGAAAAGCCAGCCTGCCAAAACTATTTAGATACCTGCGTGGAATGGGCCGAACAGGGCAACGACAAGGTCGATAATCTGTGTAGGGGACACTGGAACTCGGTCAGGGACGGCCACGTGATCACCGGTGCCTACGTCGTCGAACTGTGCCCTTTAGCTTGCAAAACCTGTGACATTCATCTAGACGATCGTGACATCGATCTCGGCATCGGACTTCCCCAGAGCTACAAGGGAATGGAAAACGATAAGGAACTCTTCAACCTCCTCAAGGGCAAGGTCTCCGAGATTCGAGACTATGTCGATTCCATCGAAGATCCCGAAATCAAACGGGTCTGCAAAATGGCACATCCCCACTGCGCCCGGTTCGCATTGAGCTCGGATTGCGATGCCCACTTTGACCATCCTCTGATGATGTACGGGTGTGCGGCGGCCTGCCAGACCTGCGAGAATCTCGCCAAGGACGACAAAAAGGGAATTCTTGAGGCACGCTACATGTACGGGCAGGCCCTCAAGGAGTACAACGAACAAAAACTGGTCGAGGTCGAAATCGATGCCAATGGGTTTAATAAGATATTTTTCTAGTGTCCTCCAGTTTATATTTACACGAGAGACACCAATACTATTCATAATATCTACTATACTAGGCTCTGTTAATAGACGCAGATGCTGAGAGAAATTTGTTAAAGGAATATAATTATAGTCTTTACTATTTGTACTCCTTGAGATTGTCCTGAGAGACGTTTATTATGGGGGGGAAAGCATGTTCTCAACCACTACGTCTAGCATTGCAGGTCCGAAATGATTAGATTTAATGTGCAGATCTCTTCCTCTTGTGGGATAGTGTTTTTGAATTTGTCACTTTTCATTATAGAAGTGTTGTCAGAGAGCAAGTAAATGTTACTTTCGTATACTGACAAGCTTCTCGAGGAAATAGCAGAAGGGATGTTATATTGAACTTGCTAGACTGGTTCGCTTCATCAGAGAGTTTTTGAATCTGCTGCTGCTCTTGTCGAAAAGGATCGTTTGTCTGCTGCTGTTGTTGTTCTTGTGGACGTCATGAGATGATCAGAGTCCAAAGGCTTCCGTGAGCGTTGGAAACCGAATGTGCATCTGGTTTGACTTGTACCGTCGCTTGCGAATTTTTTCCGTCTCGCGAATGCTTGTGTTGATTTGCGACAAGGTAAACCCCGCCTTGAGCAGCAGATCGATGCGTTCTCCCTTGGTCTGAAGAAGTTCCGATCCCTTTCGTGTTGTGAAGGGTCGGGTGTTTTCAAAGAGTTCGACGGAACGGATTTTATAGTTCGATTGTTCCTCCCATTCCAGCGTCGTTGGTGGACCCTTGCAAGGAACCCCCGATCCTCCCAATTCAACTGCGTGCTCGTGGATTTCCAGCGAGCCAAAGCGGACGCGTTTGGTGGTGGAGCTTTCTGTGCTGGTAGTGGAAAACTCGGAGGATGACGAAAGTATGCTGCGAATGCTATCGTCGAGGTTGTCTTGTTGGTAGAGATGATTCATGATGTTGTTCTTGATTCAAGAAGTATCTTCGAAAGGCTTGGCGGTGGTCTTGTAGTCGACGATGTAATTGTCTTGATAGGTTAAACTTGTTTGTGTGACAATCACAAAGATTCACAAGGGTATCATTCGAGAGGACAATCCAGAGTCAGCCATGATGGAGGCGACGTCAGGAAGAAACGGGATTGTGCATGTGTCGACTGGGTCAGCTTGTGGAATGATTCCATATATATATTAATAATCTGTATCATATCGACCATGTGGCAGAGGTGACGACGACAGATGATGATGCAGAAGCATTCGCTCGTGTGTTTGTCGTTCGTGGCACTTGAAACCACGATCGAATCAGAACACAAGCGACCCCTAACCGAAAAAGGACTGATGCAGAATGCTTGGACTGATGCAGAATGCTTCGTTGTCCTTCTGCAGATGCAATTTCGGAGGATTCGTTGCTGGCAGGAAGCGAATTTAGTGCAACAGCGGCGTTCTTCTACCTCACCGCGGATTTGAAAAATGAATCATGCGAGCATCTGCTGAGCTAGCTTGGCAGAGAGAATCGGTTTTATTCGTTGCGATTGCGTATCCGTACTGATGTGTTCTGCAATTGCATTAACCTGTGAAAGAAGGTCGTTCTTTGAGTCAACAGAAGGAAGATCCGATAACATTCTTTCAAGAAGAAGAACACAGACGCAGGAGAAGTTTGGTGAGGTTGTAAGGGGTCGACGTAAGAGTAGAAACAGATGCGCGGGGAAATGTGATTCAGTTTTGCCGCTTGAATGATTCAGTGGCGATGGGTATAGGTAAAGTATGTACTACCCCCATCTGCGATTCTGATTCCGTGCAATTTTGGGCAATTGTGAATGAATCATCGGGGATGTGTAAGCAGATGTCGAGTCACATCAAAAAACGTATGAACCGCATAAGTGAATGCATTCTTTTTGATCGTAGTTTGAAAGAACTCAAGAAGAATGTAATGGAACTCAGATTAAGTTACGCGTGACAGATGTTTACGCCAGATTTCATGTTGATCCCATACTGTATCTACTGCCCCTACAGCGTCTGAATCATACGAGGATGTTCTGAAACCAGGTGGAGCCCGATCGAATGGGCTACGCAACACAATTGATGGGGTGATTCAGATTTTTTGAGAAGAACTCACGCACTTGTGGTCGCAGATGTTATGTAGTTGGTCGTATGATCAGTTCAAAGGTTTAAGCTATAAAACTTCTTGATCGTATAAGAAGTATTCATTCTTCCTTCCAACTTGAAGTTACAGCAAAAATCACTTAAGAAGAATAAAGTATTTTACCGTGAAAAAGTAGTAAAACTCGCAATAAACTCCAACCCTAATTTGAGGTATGTTGACACGAAGAATAGAATTGTGTTCCTTCCGTGCTTTCTGCGCGCGATTGTGCGATGGAGCGCGCCCGAAATAAAGAACAGGTTCTTCTTTCTGTGTCAGTTTCTTTGCCACCTACCCGAAAACCAACTAATAATTCTTTCTCTAAGGGTAACACGCACTTTGAATGGTTCGTCGTTATTCGTACTCACTCATTCCCTCTGCCGATTACTCAGGCCAACAGCTGCCACAACAAGACCGAATAAGCAGAAGGGTAACAAGACAACACACAAATACATCAGCAAACATCACACAACGGCAACATTAAAGAAAGCACGATTAACAAAGCTGATTCATAAAAAGTCAGCAGCTCAGAAGGCGATTCTAGAGCGAAGGTTTACAATCGGCACTTCGTCAATTATCTTTCACTTGAGCTTATAATATCCACTGCGATGCTTTCACAAACGATATCACCGATTGAGAACAATCGGCTGACGGTTTCTCATCGAAAGAGCATAGTCACAACGACCGGCAACGATCATCAGCACAACGATTCCACAACGGGACAACAGCTCCACATTACGCCGTTACCGTCTTCGTCCTGCAGCAGCAAGAAGCGTCCTCGAAGCCCGCCCACAACGTCCTCCTCTACGGAGTCTAACGTACTCAGCATGGACTCGGTTGACCCCTGGATCAACATCCATCCTACCAAGTTTGCACAGGCAGCATTTGAGGCCAACGGCTACCACGACCTCGAAGCAGTAGCCCGCGATGCCGAGGCCCGGTTTCTCCCACCTACGGCAGCCATGCAGAATGCCTACAACACGAAGATTGTCATTGAGGTCCGATCGAACAATCTCGAAGGAGCCAGGGCCTTGTACAGAGATGGAACATTTCACCACGGATGCAACGCCTGCAACCGATTTGGAGAATCCATCCTGCACATTGCCTGCCGAAGGGGCCATTTGGAGATGGTCAAGTTTTTGATCGGCGAGGTCGGTATCTCACCTTCCACGATTCGCGATGACTATCACCGAACACCTCTACACGATGCGTTTTGGACAGCCACCCACAGCCCCGAGGTGGTTGACTATCTGCTGGAGCAACCATTCGTAATGGACATGCTCGTATGCAAAGACAAACGCGGATTCACTCCTCTGGATTACTCGAGGGGTGAGGACCGAAGCAAATGGGTCAAGTTTCTCTTTGAACGTCGGACTACTCTCAGGCCGACGCCGACAACTTCCCTCGACCGAATGAGCTTTTCAGATCTCATCGAAAAGGTCGACGAAGAGAGTCTCGATCTCTCGAAGGTTGACAATATCAGTCCCTTCATCAAGCGCGCTAAGATTGTTGGATGATCAGCTAGACCACCTCAGCACAATCTATCGATGGTACCAATCATCGAAAACAAATCACCAACTCTCACACAATGGGACGGGCATGCGAATAGAATCCAAACACTGGATGAACGTACAATGCTCGAACTGCTACAACAGCTATTACATTGCGATAGACAAGCAATTATCTAAAATAGAATTCACCATATACAACTATACAACCTACTCTACATTTAGCAATGGAAATCAAAAGTAATATTCATGTAATCGCACTCAGATTCATTTAAAAGCAAACTGATGACTTTGTCAGCTATTCAAACTGCCTCAGCATATTGTGGTTTTGAGCTTTGCTGACAACGAATTGAATCAGAGACTACCGTTGAACATACGATGCACAAAGCAGATGGATTTAGGCGATTGAGTCCCCCGGTTGACGGAAGCAGGCGTTAGTGTTTCCAAAGCAAGCAACTCGCTCGTAAGATGCTTTTAGAAGCGAGAATGCACGAAGAACACGCTAATTGAAGAAACAAAATTGTTTCTCTGGAACGTTTGACCCAGTCACCGCCTTTCCGACGATTTGATTCGTTCGTTTTGTATGAGGTGTCAGACATTTCACGGAAGGCTTATGTGAATGTCTTTTCCGGTCAGAGGACAGGCAGGAATGTTAGGTCGTCCCAATCAAATCGGTTTAATCGAGACGCCAAACAGCTGGAAGCAACTAACTCAAGGCTTCAACGACCTTGTCGTGTCATCGAATGTGAGATCATCCAAAATACGTACATCACCCAAAAAACATCAGAATTTGCAATACTCCGAAGGGTTCTAGTTTCGCGGATGGCCCGTTGCGGAGAAACAGATCACGTTTCAATGAATGAAATACGTATCTGTGCAACGCATCTGTGTAACACTTTACAGCTCAGATTGGTGCGCCAAGAAATATCCATCGGCCTATCCTCCCGAAGCCATTGACCGTGTCAGAACAATGGCATCACCAATGAGTTACGTATAGGCAAATTCTCAAATCAAGTCAATCAACTCGTAAGATAGAAGATGAACAAGAGCATATGTAGGCTAGAACGATGCTGTGTGGTAGGAACCGAGGGTATGAAGAACTTTTGGGTCAATCAAGAGAAGAAAGTGAGTCTAGCGATCGATGAGTTACAAAAGCAACAATCAACCGGTTTTTCGTTTTGGTCTATGGGCTGTTAACAAGCTGCTACATGGTGTCACGACTCTTGATGGACTGCGTTGAACAGAGTGCACGAGATGTAGGAACAGTGTTCTAGGATAGGGTCCAGTTGTATCGACTCTTTTTGGGGGTGTGCGATCTTGATAACGAATGCCTCGAGAATATCAATCAATCCATCATCGATGGAGAATTGTAGCTACCATTTAGGCTATGAGTTTTATGGTATCAGAAATCTGGTTGCTAAAATGTAGCACAGGACGAATCAATTGAGTTCTTTTTCGTCGAACAATAGCTTCAGTGATTTTTAAGCGGGGAAATATACTGCACAATTGTTTTTGTGAGCACGATGTAAGAGCAAGTGAGTTTGCCTATCATATGAAAAAGTCAATTTACTGCTGCGGAGGAAACGGTTGCCTTTCCTTTCATGGACAATTCCCAGCTATCATTGATTTGGAATTTAATTCGGGGAAACTGGAGAACAGGCCATTACTATAGGTCCGTTATCGACCATAGAAAATTCGATAAAGTGCAGATTGTCCCTAACAATACGAGGTGATTTTGGCTCACCATTGTACCGATTTATAATGGTGGTCCTTTGCGAATTGTGGGAAGCGTATAATGACAGGCTGTGTTGCGATGATTCAGAAGATAAAAAAATTCGAGAAAGTTCATGGATCATGATAATCTGGTGCTGCACTTTGCGATGCACTTGCGCAATACATTCGAAGAAGTAGTAGCTGGCCATGAGATATAAATTAAAAGTTTGTGGAAAAGTTAACTCGTTGTGGTATCTGATGCGTCTATCAGTGGCTAGAACAAAAAGTTTTGATAAAATTCGTTTCTAATAATTATATATAAATTTCTACGTCAACCGTGGCCTCCTAGTCAACGATGTTACGGAGAGGCAATAGTTGTACTCTAAGCATATCGCAGAACACCACTAAGCATGAGCCTTACGTTTCTCTTCTAGTTTCGCAAAGGTTCCAGTGGTTACAAACTCTAGCATTTTCTGAGCAGTGCCTTTTCCGATTCCGGGGAGCTTGGTTTTTCCCTTGGAAAACGACATGGCGTTGTCTGCCGTGACCTCCTCCTCGAGCGTGATGAGGGTAGCAATCGCCTTCTTATAGGACAAGGCCGCATTGGCGTTGCTCTCGGCGAAATAGTACTTCATGCATTCTCCCAAAGCCAAAACCAGTCCCGCATTTTTGGGATTGGCGCAAGCCGATTCGGCCGCAGCTTCCTTGGCGGCCGCCTTTTCTTCCTTGACGTCGGCAAAACCGTACTTGTTGATGATGACGGCCATGATTTCTTCGGCCGATTTGCCGTTGTTGGCCATGACAAGTTTTCCGATTTCCATTTTGGCGTTGCGGTGCTCCGGAAGATCGACTTTGCCCTGTACGAGGCTTAGGAATTCTTCCACGGCTTTAATGCGGCCACCGTTGGAACCAAGATCGATATCGATGGATTTCGCGGCCTTGAGAAGCTCCTCGCCAGCGGGATTCGCAGTAGCACTATTACTGCCTCCTCCCTTGGCCTCTTCCAGGATTTTTTCCATGGCCTCTTTTTCTTCTTCGGAGGGCTCCGTTTGATAAAAGGGCTGTGCGCGTACGCTTTCGGGATTGGCCAATCTCGGGATCGAATACGAACAGGGGATGCGTCGCCCAATGTCCTCGTCGTACTGACCACCGCAATGGATGTTGTCGAAATCCCCTTCGATAAACTTCATTCTCCCCGGACAGATGGGGCATACCGATAGACGGCCGTGCATCACTCCATCAATGACCTTGAAGAGGGCGAATGGTTTGGTACCAGACTGGATTTGTTTGTTCCAGCGAAGAATGTCCTTGAGTTCCGCGAGCTTGGCCTTGGCAAAGTTTCGATAGACGGGGACCATGTCACGGAACTCCGCTTCCTCCTCGGTTTCCTCTTTCTTGACCTTTTTGTTGGCTGGTTCCGAGTCGTCATCCTTATTCGCGGCTGCTTTCAGACGATCCATAATGGTTGCTGCTTCGCCATCACCGTCGCTTGGCTTTTTGGTTTTGGACTTGGTCTTGGACGCCGCTTGTTGAAGCAAGCCGATGATTTCGTCCCTGCGTTCCTCCAACAGCTCGCTGTCTTCCAGCAAATAATCCGCGACGAATTCTTCGACGCCGACTCCCTCTTTGGTCAGTTTGCGAGGAATCTTAAAGCAACCGACCTTGTAGGAGCGGCTTATAGCAAAGTCGGCGCCTTCCTTGAGCGGATCCTCTACGAAAATCTTGAGTTCTCCCTTCTGGATTGGTTCCTTGCAGCTCTTGCACTTGGCTCGAGAACTCTTGGCGAGCTGTACGGAGTAGGTGGTGGTGTCAGACATTTTGATTGCGGTCAACAAAAAAGAGGATTGAAATAGTATCGTAACAAAGTCCGTTTGGAGGTTGGAGTGTGTGCGAACAATGAGAACCAACTCAGACGAAAGACCACAGGAAAACCAGGATCATCAGTAGACAAGAGCAGTGAAGCGTAGTCAGATCTAGGATCGTTAGTAACGACGGAGCGACTTGGAAGCTTGGCGCGGAAAGAAAGGAGCAGAAAGATCACGATTTCGAGTAAGTCGACTCAATTGACTGACATCCAAAATCATCAAACATCATCTTTCACCAATAATTGAACATTGACCAACATCCAGAGAAGTTTCATGCTTCATCAAAGTTGACGAAAGGTAGCATTATTTGAATAGCATTCTACTTTTCGTCTTTTCGAAACTTATAACACTCCACCAAATGAGTTCTGCCTGATACCATGACCCGAAGAAGAATCAACATTCTCTTCATCGAGGGTCTCTCCGCCGGCTCTTGGTATCAAAACACGTTTTGGAACTGCCAACCCATCGAGGGAAAGAGACCCTTTGATGGCCACTTTTGTTTCCGCGTCTGGTGCACGGTTCCGTATCTCAACGATGACGACGAAGCACCTCCACCCGATGGGTTTGGAATAGAAAAGTGCGTTTCGGAAATCGAAAGCGGAAAATATCACGCGATTGTCGTGGTCGATTATTCCCTTTACGTTATGAAATTCGATCAGTACCTGGCGAGACCCCTTCAAGCCTTTGTGGAAGCTGGTGGAGTAGTTGCGTTTCCTACCACGGAAGTCATACTCTTGGATTCCCTCATGTCTTTCTTTGACGTGGAGTGGGAATTTAACAGCTACTATCGGTCTACTTGGAGCCCCTGCGAAGAAAATCTCGAGACTGTCCGTTCTAGTTTTTGTCAGGGGAGCCTCAGCGACAAAATGCTCGAACCCTACAGCGCAAAAGCCAACACTCTAGTCGTCCCAACTCACGAACGCTGTTACGGATCGGCTGAATCCAATGAGACCGCCGTTGCGGTGCACGAATACGGAGAAGGAGCCATTGCCTACTTTGGAGATGTCAACGGAGAAGATCCAACGCTGTGGTTGATTGCCGCCTTTCTCGAATCGCGTGCTCCCAATCGCCCCATTGATAATCGTTCGAAATTGTCCGAAGCCGACTTTGAAGCGGTAATGCTACACAAAAAGGAGGGCAACGAGTCCTTTGGAGCTTCCGATTGGGATCTGGCGGAACAGGATTACAGCGCCGCAATTGCCGTGTACGAAATTCCCAACAGACTCGGATCCAATGGGCCTCAGCGAGACACACTCGTCACCTTGTATTCGAATCTTTCCATGGTGTACCTCAAGAAGAATCTGCATCACCAAGCCGAAACAGCCGCGAGCAAAAGTCTCAATCTCGAGCCAAATCACACCAAGGCTCTCTATCGCAGAGCCACAGCGAGGTTGAAGATTGGCCAAAATCGAAGGGCATTCAACAGGAATTTAATCGAGGATGCCCGTGAGGACGTTTTGCGATGCGATCCGAACGATGCAACGCGGAAGCTCCTGGCGAAGATCGATGCCGAAATGAAACGACTGGAGAAACGAGAACGAGATTATACGTCTGCCGTGTCGGATACAACTGTGGAAGGGAGAGACAACCAGACATCAACCTCGTCATCATCACAGGTAGACACAACGTCTGGGGTTTTGGACGAAACCGAGGAAGAATTTCAGCCAACCATCGTTCGTGGGAAGAAATATCGCACCATCAATGCAGAATTGGGTGGCGGTCGGTATGTGTTCATGGGCGAAGACGAGAATGGAGAGCCCCAATATCTCGATTATGGACGCCCGGGAGGAGAAACAGAGTATGAGAAAAGGCTAAAAGAGAACCCCAACGATGATTCCAAAACCTTTGTCGACTATAACGCGATATGGGAAGCTCGCTTTAGAGGTGATTAACTGCGATACTGAATTTAGTTGCGCATCCATCCTTTTGTAATTACTAATTATTAATGATCCTCCTGTCCGGAGATATCAAAGATATCTGGGATACTTCTGTCGCGTGATACTCACAAAGAAGTAAATTTCTTGAAGTCAAAAGTCGACGATGATAATTATCTAAGTGACTACTTTTCCCTAGAGACAATGGACATGGCACATTTTATTATTCCCCGGATATCTTCCACGCTATTCTCTTATGTTCACAAATGTGAAGTTTGATAATGGTTGAAACAGTTTTGACATTCCTCGTTGCAGCGAAATATTGAGCAAAACTTATTTTGATTGATTAGGACAACACTTTTGGCTCAGCAGCGATACTGCACTCA
>Ga0115013_10001046_pt1 | contig 16329 bp, 14 predicted proteins | sample SouAtlMetagenome_2_FD_88686 | JGI IMG/M metagenome (GOLD analysis project Ga0115013, IMG submission 88686) | Marine eukaryotic phytoplankton communities from Atlantic Ocean - South Atlantic ANT15 Metagenome | ecosystem: Environmental > Aquatic > Marine > Oceanic | place: South Atlantic Ocean...
TCGTTTTAATTTTAGTATTACTTAGCTTTGCCTTATTGAAAATCTAATATGTCAGACCTTATTCAACTTTTACCAGACCATGTAGCCAATCAGATAGCTGCAGGTGAAGTCATACAAAGACCGTCCTCTGCAGTTAAAGAATTGATTGAAAATGCTATTGATGCAGGAGCTACTGATATCAAGCTTATAGTAAAAGATGCTGGTAGAACACTTATCCAAGTAGTAGATAACGGCTCAGGAATGAGTGATACAGATGCAAGAATGTCACTAGAAAGACACGCTACATCTAAAATCAAAAAAGCTGACGATTTATTTTCCATTCGTACTATGGGGTTTAGAGGAGAAGCCATGGCGTCTATGGCAGCAATTTCTCACTTAGAACTAAAAACCAAACTTCACGACAAGGAGCTTGGAACAAAACTTATCGTTGAAGGTAGCGAATTGAAATCTCAAGAAAATTGTGCTACAAATAACGGTACATCTATATCTATTAAGAATTTATTTTTCAATGTGCCTGCTAGAAGAAATTTTTTAAAATCAGATAACGTTGAACTCAAACATATCATTGATGAATTTCAACGCATGGCCTTAGCACACCCCGAATGTGCTATGAGTTTTTTTCACAATGATAAAGAAATATTTAACCTAACACCTTCGACACTCAAACAACGAATTGTTGGTATATTTGGAAATAGATACAACGAAAAACTAGTCCCAGTAAAAGAAGAAACATCTCTAGTTGTTGTCAATGGTTATGTTGGGAAACCAGAATTTTCAAGAAAAACACGAGGCGAACAGTTTTTCTTTGTCAATCAACGCTTTATCAAAAGCGGTTATTTACACCATGCGATAAGCAATGCCTTTCAAGACCTTATTCCAGAAAAGCACCACCCCTCCTATTTTTTATTTTTTGAGATAGACCCAAAATTTATTGATGTAAACATACATCCCACAAAAACAGAGATTAAATTTGAGGATGAAAAATCCATTTATGCTATCGTTCGCTCCTGTGTGAAAAGGGCCTTAGGCCTTCACAACATTGTGCCTTCATTAGATTTTGAAAAAGATCCCGCTTTTGACAATATTCCGACTTCTAATAAGTCAGAACTAAAACAGCCGAGAATAAAAGTGGACTCCAGCTACAATCCATTTGAAGAAAAGAAAAAATCTGAGAATAATTATACCCCACCTCCAAAAGTAAAAACAGAAAATTGGGAGCAATTATTTGAAAACATTCTTACCCCGCAGTCTAATACTACATCTGAGGTGCTAGAAAAAAGTTGGAGTGAAGACTCTGAAGAAACCGACAAAACGATTTTTCAATTAAACAATCAATATATCGTTTCTAGTATTAAATCGGGATTAATGGTTATACACCAACAAAGAGCCCACGAAAGGATATTGTACGAGTACTACCTAAAAATGCAAGACAAAGAAGGTCCATCACAACAATTACTATTTCCCAAAACTATTGAGCTCACTCCTTCTGATATAGCAATAGTAAAAACCATAAGCGATGAGCTTTTAAATATGGGATTTAGATTTGACTATCTAAACAAAAACAGTATTGTCGTATTGGGAACTCCTACAGATGTTGAAATGGAAAAGCTAGAAAGTGTTATGGAGGAATTAGTCGAGCAATTTAAGAATGAATCTTTTTTAGAAAAGCACGACAACTTATCCCGATCATTAGCAAAAACTATGTCTATCAAATCTGGACGTAAACTAAACCCAGCGGAAATGCGTTCTATCATTGATAATTTATTTGCTTGTCAAATACCTAATACCACAGCTCAAGGAAAACCAACACTTATTACATTAACTTTAGAAGAATTAGCTAAAAAGTTTTAATTATGAATATCGGTCCTGCTAGATTCAGTTATTTGCCTGAGGTCGTTAAAAATCTACTCATTATCAATGCCTTGTTTTTTCTTGGTAAAATTGTTCTTGGAAGTAGCTTTGGTATAGACTTAGATAAATTATTTGGTTTACATAATTGGCAATCACCTGATTTTAGACCACATCAATTGGTGACACACCTCTTTATGCACGGTAATTTTTCTCATATTCTCTTTAATATGTTTACCTTATGGATATTTGGCAATCAACTAGAGAATATTTGGGGTGGAAAGCGTTTTTTAATTTACTATATGCTAACTGGATTTGGAGCAGCACTTTTACATTTAGGAGTCAATCAATTTCAGATTTCTATGGTAGAAGCTCAAATGTCAGCAGAGCAAATAAATATGGTATTGGCCGACGGTTATAAGGCTTTACAAAATGGACAAAACTTCGTCAACCCACTGATGGGCAAATTGAATATATTGTATCATACACCTACAGTAGGTGCATCTGGAGCAGTATTTGGATTGTTGTTAGCCTTTGGTATGCTATTTCCTAACACCCTTATTTATTTATACTTTGCCATTCCTATCAAAGCCAAATACTTCGTTGCCGCTTATGGAGCATTAGAACTGTGGCTAGGATTACAAAATAATCCAGGTGATAATATAGCCCATTTTGCACACTTAGGCGGAATGTTATTTGGATACTTGCTAATCAAATATTGGAGAAAGAATAGTCAACATTTTTATTAATCATGATAATAAACGACTTAAAAAACAGCTTCAAACAAGGCAACCTACTTAGTCGCCTCATACACATCAACCTCGGTGTTTTTGTAATTATTAAAATTCTCGGTGTTTTCTTCTTCCTATTCAATTTATCCAGCTATGAAATAATTGATCTATTAGCACTTCCTGCTGAAAGCAAAAAATTACTTTCTAAGCCTTGGACAATTATTACTTACATGTTTGTTCATAACGGCTTTATTCATCTGATTTTCAATCTCTTATGGTTATATTTTGGTGGCACTATCTTCTTGAAATACTTAAGTAATAAACAAATTGTTAGCACCTACATATTAGGAGGGCTAACGGGGGGTCTATTTTATATTCTTGCTTTTAATTATTTTCCTGTTTTTGAGTCAGTACTTGCACAATCTATAGCTGTAGGCTCATCGGCATCTGTATTAGCTATACTTATTGCTATCGCTACTTATGTACCCAATTATATTGTAAATCTCACTTTTATCGGTAGAGTAAAATTAAAACACATAGCTATCGTTTCAATTGTATTGGATTTAATTTTAATACCTCAAGGAAATGCAGGAGGTCATATTGCTCATTTGGGTGGTGCTTTTTATGGATTCTACTACAGTCGCCAATTGTTAAAAGGAAAAGATACTAGCCGATGGTTTAATCATCTAATAGATTATATGGTTAATCTATTCAAACCTGCAAAGCCGTTAAAAACAGCTTATAAACGACCCATGACTGATGACCAGTGGAGAGAGAATAAAAGCAATGACCAAGATAAAATCAATAAAATACTAGATAAGATTGCAAAATCTGGATACGAAAGCTTAAACAAAGAAGAAAAAGAAACCCTATTTAAAGCTAGTAAAAAATAAAGATATGCTAAACGGCATCTTGTACATACTAAATATGTTGTTGCTTTTCGCACTTTTTTTGTCCTATGCCTCATCATATATTAGCCCCGACACTTTCTTATGGCCTGTCGCCTTATTAGGTTTAATCTATCCTTTTTTATTACTCATCAATCTTTTATTTACTATCTATTGGCTCATACGTTTCAAAAAACATTTTTGGGCTAATATTATTATCATATTGCTAGGCTATGGACACATTCAAAACCTCATTAACATAAAAGAGAAAGAAAGTGACACAGAGGTAGAATTTTCGGTAATGAGTTTCAATGTACGTTTATTCAATGCCTACGACTGGATTAAGAAGGACGATGTAAAGCAAGAAATTATAGAATATCTAAATAAAGAATCCGCAAGTATTCTTTGCCTACAAGAATTTTACGCTCCAGAAGAACTACCAAAACTAAACTACCCACACAGTCATATTGGACTACAGAGTAAACGAAAGAGTTGGCGAATGGCAACCTATTCCAACTTCCCTATTTTTAAAAAAGGAACAGTTAGTATTTCTGGCGAAAGAACCAATAACGTTTGTATATATAGTGATATAGCCATAGCTGGCGATAGTATTAGAGTCTACAATGTTCATTTGGCATCGAATTGGTTTGAAAAAGAAGATTATGAGTTTTTAGACAGACCTTCCGTAGAAGGAGCTGAAAGCATCATCGAACGACTTAAAACATCTTTTTTCAAAAGAGCAAAACAGGTCAAAGCCATAAAAGCACATATGAGCACCTCACCATACCCAATCATTATGTGTGGCGATTTCAACGACACACCTACTTCTTTTAGCTATAAGCAACTCTCAGAAGGATTGAATGATAGCTTTACTAATGCTGAAACAGGATTAGGGCAGACTTATAATGGAAAATTTCCTACACTAAGAATAGATTATATTTTACATAGCCCGGAATTTAAGATTAATAGTTTCAAAACAACAGAGGTCAATTTATCTGACCACTTCCCTATTGTTAGCACTTTCAACTAGGGCTTAAGCTTTTGAACGCTTTTCAATTCTAATAAATTCATGGCATTGGATTCAAAACCAACAATATCATTTTGCACAAATCGTATTACTTGGTCGTAATATAAAGGAACAATAGCCGCCTTATCTAAAATCATTTGATCCATCAAATGATAATAATAACGTCTTTTTTCAAGATTAACCTCTTTTAGAGCCAATTCGTAATAGTTATCGTAGCTTGGATTTGAAAAATGCGTGTAATTCGGTCCGTTTGGACAAAAATTCTTTGAATAAAATAATGCTAAAAAATTTTCAGCATCGGCATAATCTGCTATCCATGAACCTCTAAAAAAATCTAATTTTGAAGTAGCAACCATTTGTCTGTGTGTAGAGGGTGGATTAATATTTATCTCTAATTGAATGCCCACTTCAGCCAATTGATTTTGAATAAATTCACACAAATCTAAATAGGAACTTGTAGTATTGAGCTCTATTGTAAGTGGAGTTGATACTCCTACATCTGCTAATAATTGTCTTGCCACTTCTGGATTGTAATCGTAACCTAGCAAACTATCTGTAAATGATGGTAAACCTTTTGGTACAAAACCTTCATTTGCAGGGCTTCCAATGTTATTACGCAAATAGGTAATCATTTTTTGTCTGTCAAAGCCGTAATTGATAGCCTTTCTAACAGCCAAATATTGTGATACTGACAAATTATTTTCGTCCATCAAAAAACCCAAATATTCGGTATTGAGATAGGGTAAGGTCTTTAGTTGTATTTTTCCAACATAATTCTCTTGCAGTTGACCTTGTGGCGTAAGTACTTCATCTTTATAAGAAGCATCTAGCCCAGAGATAAAGTCCAAATTACCCTTGATAAATTCTAAAAAGGCTGTTTGCTTATCTTTTATAAAAGTAATCGCTATAGCATCAAGCAATGGCAATCCATTTTCATAGAAATTCTCATTTTTCCTAAGTACGAGTTTTACATTTTCTTTCCAAAATTGAAAACGAAAAGGCCCTGTACCAATTGGCGCATCTCGAAAGGTAGTATTTTCAACAATTTCTTTAGGAACAACAGAGCAATACGGCATAGTTAGTAAGCCTAAAAAAGGAGGAAAAGGAGTTTTCAAACGAATAAAAAAAGTGCTATCGTTAATAGCCTCATAATAGTCAACATTGTTCATTACCCAAGCACCTGGAGAAGATACCGCTTTGTCAGTCAAACGATTAAAACTATACACAAAATCATCTGCCTTGACCACCCTATCTTGATAATCTTCAAACAAGGAATGCTGATGAAAAAGCACATCATTTCTAAGATGAAAAGTATAACTTTGAGCATCTTCTGAAATAGTCCAAGAGTTAGCAATAGAAGGTATTACATTAAGTTGAGAATCGACTTGAACTAAACCGTCAAAAATTTGATTAGCCACCCATATATTAGCTTGGTCTTTGGCAAAAGCAGGGTCTAAACTATTAATCCCTGCCGATTCATTATATCTGAAAATAGATAAGTTCTCATCAGAATGTTTTTCTTGGCAAGAGAAGAACACTACAATAAGTAAAAAGAAAATAAACTGTCGAAATGAAGAAGCTGTCATTGGTGCTAAAAATACACAAATAAAAAATTCAAAATCCAGTCTGTTGGAATATAAATCGAAATGTCGGCTATCGGATTTAATGAACTACATCAATTGGTTAGCGTCACTGCGTGATAAACGTTTTGCTATTTCCGCATTTGTCAAGATGTAGTCTTCTAACAAGACTGGAAAATGAATTTTCAAAAAAAACTAAAAAAACTATAAAAAAAACGACACATTGCTTTTGACAGCACTTTATTCTACGCATAGGATATTGTAAAGGTTACACTAAATCTATTTTTTTTGTATTATATTGAAACATAAACCTAATAAACAATAGAAAAAGTTAATTTTGCAGCCGATGGAAAATCAATCTACTGTTGCATATTATACCCAAGGTTGTAAACTTAACTTTTCAGAAACCTCTACCATTTCTAGACAATTAACTAAAGAGGGCTATCAAAAAGTTGATTTTAAGGAAGTTGCTGATATTTATGTCATTAATACTTGCTCAGTGACTGAAAATGCAGACAAAGAGTGTAAACGTCTAGTTCGTACAGCCTTAAAGACCTCACCAGATGCCTTTATAGTAATAGTAGGTTGTTATGCACAGTTAAAGCCAGAACAAATATCACAAATTGACGGGGTTGATTTGGTGCTTGGTGCTACAGAAAAGTTTAAACTCAATCATTACCTCAATGACTTGAGTAAAAAAGAGCATACAGAAATTCATTCTTGCGAAATAGATAACGCTATTTTTTTTGTTGATGCCTACTCTATTGGCGACAGAACCCGAGCTTTTTTGAAAGTACAAGACGGTTGTGACTATAAATGTACCTATTGTACTATCCCTTTAGCACGTGGTATTAGTAGAAGTGACAAACTAGAAAATGTGCTTAATAATGCAAAAGCCGTTTCCGAAAAAGGTATACAAGAAATCGTTCTAACTGGTGTTAATATTGGCGATTATGGCAAAGGAGAATTTAGTAATAAAAAACACCAAAACACCTTTTTAGACTTGGTCAAAGGACTAGATAAAGTAGAGGGTATTAATAGATTACGAATATCTTCGATTGAGCCCAACCTTTTAAAGAACGAAACTATAGAATTTGTAGCCAATTCTAAAGCCTTTGTCCCCCACTTTCATATTCCTTTACAGTCTGGCTCTGACGATATTTTGAAAAAAATGAAAAGACGTTACTTGACCGACTTATATGTCGATAGAGTAAATACCATAAAATCTTTAATGCCACATTGTTGTATTGGCGTAGATGTCATTGTAGGTTTTCCCGGAGAAACAGAAGAACATTTTTTAAAAACCTATAATTTCCTAAACGAACTAGACATTTCCTATTTACACGTTTTCAGCTATTCTGAACGAGCCAACACCGAAGCAGCCGAGATGGATAATGTAGTCGATAAAAGCATACGACATAAAAGGAGTAAAATGTTGAGAGTACTTTCAGCTAAGAAGAAAAGACAATTTTATGAACAACAACAAGGCAGTGTACGTACAGTTTTGTTTGAAGGTGAAAATAAAGACGGATTTATGTACGGTTTTACAGAAAATTACATTCGTGTAAAAGCTCCTTTTAAAAGCGAGTGGATAAACCAACTTATGCCAACAAAACTTAAAACTATAGATGAAGATGGAATTTATATCTTTGAATCACATTAAATAAGCCCTTATGTATCCAAATATTAGTTACTTACTCAACGACCTTTTTGGTGTCTATATACCATTACCAATACAAACCTTTGGTTTTTTTGTGGCATTAGCCTTTATTTTTTCTAGCTGGACTTTGGCTTTAGAACTGAAACGTAAAGAAAAAATTGGCTTAATAAAAGCGGTAAAACGTCCCAAGTTGATAGGTCAAAAAATAAGTGCTACTCAATTAATTTCTGCTGCTGCCATAGGCTTTATTCTAGTTTACAAATTGCTTTATGCTGCTCTGAACTACTCAGAATTTGTAGGCAATCCACAAGCAGTTATCTTATCTACTGAAGGTCATTTTACAGGGGGGCTTTTAGGGGCTATACTGAACGCCTTTTTAAAACATAGAGAGTATAAAAAACAACAATTGGACCAACCCAAAACAGTCAATGAAACGGTTCACCCTTACCAATTAGTTGGTAACATTACTATGATAGCTGCAGTTGCAGGTATTTTAGGAGCTAAAATCTTTCACAACCTAGAAAATATGAATGACTTTTTGGCCGACCCTATTGGACAATTGCTATCCTTTAGTGGACTTACCTTTTATGGAGGCTTAATTTGTGGAGCAATAGCTGTTATCTACTATACTAAAAAGTACGGCATACACTACAAAATCATTAGTGATGCTGCCGCACCCGGACTGATGTTAGCTTACGGAATAGGACGTATGGGTTGTCACTTTTCTGGCGATGGCGATTGGGGAATCACCAATCTAGCACCTAAACCCGAATGGTTGAGCTTTTTGCCCGATTGGGCGTGGGCTTACACCTACCCTCACAACGTCATCAATGCTGGTGTACCAATAGAAGGTTGTATTGGCCCGTATTGCAACGAATTGCTACACCCTGTCTTCCCTACTCCTATCTACGAAATTATAATGGCATTAGGGTTATTTGCTCTATTGTGGTACTTACGCAAACGCATAAACATTGCGGGTATGTTATTCGGTATATATATGGTAGTTAATGGTCTAGAACGTTTCTTCATTGAGAAAATAAGAGTGAACACTAAATACATCTTGTTTGGACAAGAGATTACTCAGGCAGAACTCATTTCCTTGGCTATGATAATAAGTGGTCTAACCATAGTGTACAGGCTATATACACAACATAAAAAAACTCAAACTACTGAAGCTACATAACGTAGTAGAAATTATAACCAAAACTATTTGAATAGTTTTCGTTAAGTTCTATATTTGAGTATTCTCAAAGCAAACTACTATTAAAAAACTACTACTTATAAGCCTACTACTTTCTTCTATTGCAAGCTATTCACAAGAAGAAAACCACCCTATTTACTATACGAAATTAAAGTCAGTCCCTCCTATTTTTTATAAGGTGTTGAGTCCATTAGTTACGAAAGAATTGTTGGTGAAGACGGCTCTGTTGGTTTAGTACTCATGTATGATTTTAGCAAAGAACATACAGCCTTGTACAAATCAAATATACTAGCATACTACAGACTGTTTTTTCAAATCGAATTAACACCACTGGCTTATTTGTTAAGTGGAGTGTCAACAGATATAATGTTATTGAAAATGATGAAGAAATATCTCAGGGATACTCAGGCTTAGGAATAATAATTGGCGGCAAGTTTGTTAACAATAACAAATGGGTTGCCGATATATTTTTAGGCTTTAGTAGAACACTAGATAAACAAAACGAAGAATAGGATTAAGTGTTGGAAGACGCTTTTAAGCTCTTTTAATTAATAGACATAATCCCAAGAACGTAATCCCTCCATTGACCATCAGTAATTCGAAACCAAAAGGAATATAAAGCTGTAAGATATAGGCTATTACAGGAGATAAAACTGCCACTATGGGTACTGCCCTATCTTTGATATTCCATTTCGTGAAAATACCAAAAGCAAACAGTCCCAACAAAGGACCATAGGTATAACCTGCTACCTTAAAGAGTGCCGATATAACACTGTCGTCATTGATGGCTTTGAAAATAAGAATAGCCAAGACCAAAACCACCGAAAAGCCTACATGTACCCATTTTCTAGTTTGTACTTGTTGTCGCTCTGCTTTCTGCTCTATATTCAGAAAATCTACACAGAAAGAAGTTGTTAGTGAGGTAAGTGCCGAATCGGCACTAGAATAGGCTGCCGCTATCAAGCCTAAAATAAAGAAGATACCTACACCCAAGCCCAAATCGGCTTTTAAAGCCACTAGGGGAAACAAATCATCTCCTTTAGTAATGTCCATACCTATTTGCTCGGCATAGAGGTATAACATAGCCCCTAGAGCTAGAAAAAAGATATTAACTACAATAAGCACCACACTGAAGGAATACATATTCTTTTTGGCATCTGACAGACTTCTGCAAGAAAGGTTTTTTTGCATCATGTCTTGATCTAATCCTGTCATTACTATGGCTAAGAAAGCACCTGAAAGGAACTGCTTCAAAAAGTGTTGTTTGCCTTCCCAAAAGAATACCTGAGAATACTGACTCTCTCTGATAGTATGACTCAATTCCACCAAACCTAAACCCATTTTATCCGAAATGAGCCATATACTCACACCCACTGCCAAAAGCATAAATAAGGTTTGTAAGGTATCTGTCCAAATAATAGTTTTGATGCCACTTCTAAAAGTATATATCCAAATGAGTATAATGGTGAGGGATACAGTTAGCCAAAAAGGAACGTTCCAAGCGTCAAAAATGGCAATCTGCATTACATTCGCCACTAGGTATAATCGAAAAGACGCCCCTATTGTTCTAGATAGTAAGAAGAAAAAGGCACCAGTTTGGTGCGTGGACTCGCTAAACCTATCGCCCAAATAGGCATAAATTGACGTTAAATTCATGCGATAATAAATAGGCATTAAAACGTTAGCAATGACAATATATCCTGCCGTCATACCCAATATCATCTGCATATAACTGAACTGACTATCTGCCACCCAACCGGGAACAGAAATGAAAGTTACTCCAGATAGTGTTGCTCCTATCATACCGAAGGAAACAATATACCAAGGTGACTGTTTGTTCCCTAAGAAAAAAGCATCGTTACTATCGCTTTTGCCAGTAAAATAGGAAATGAGAATAAGAACAAGAAAATAAATGGAAATAATGGAGAGTATGAGAGTTGGCGACATGGTGCTAAGCTAAAGAATTTTCATAAGGTGTTCTATTGACTATGGAACGACCTAAAGTGACTTCATCGGCATATTCGAGCTCATCACCTACCGAAATACCACGAGCAATAACACTCATTTTAATACCGTATTCTTTCAATCGTTTAAAGATGTAAAAGTTTGTAGTATCCCCTTCCATAGTAGTACTCAATGCCATTATGATTTCTTTGATATTTCCTTGGGCAACCTTAGTTACCAAACTTTCTATATTAAGGTCTGCTGGACCCACACCGTCCATAGGAGAAATGATACCACCTAAGACGTGGTATTTACCCTTAAACTGATGGGTATTTTCTATAGCAATAACATCTCTTATGTCTTCTACCACACAAAGTGTTGAGGATTCTCTAATTGGGTTAGAACACAATTCACATATGTCCATATCGGAAATATTGTGACATTCTTGACAATAGTTAATCTTATCCCTCAAATCAATAAAGGCTTCGCCAAAGCTGCGCACTTCATCTTTATCCATTTTTAACAGATACAAAGCCAAACGCATAGCCGATTTACGACCTATACCAGGTAATTTAGCAAACTGTTCAACTGCGTCTTGTATCAATTTTGAGGAAAAGTTCATATCACAAAAATAAAAGAAACCATCTAAATAATAATGATATTGATAGAGAGTTATTGACAAAGATAAACCTAAGCAATTCAACTTAAATTCTATCTTTGCGAATATGCAACTGTCGGTTATCATTGTTAATTATAATGTCAAAAATCTTCTCAGAGATTGTCTTTTGAGTGTGCAGAAGGCAGCGCATAGCATAGATACCGAAATCATTGTAGTTGACAATGCCTCTAGCGACGGTTCTGTAGAAATGCTTAAAGAAGAATTTAAAAATCTTAAACTCATTACTAACACTCAAAACCTTGGTTTTTCAAAAGCTAACAACCAAGGAATAGCACAAGCACAAGGACAGTATATTTTACTACTCAACCCTGATACGCTAGTCTATGAAGATACCTTCGAGGACTGTTTAAAGTTCAGTACACAAACCAACAACTGCGGAGGTATTGGCGTACAAATGCTAGATGATAATAATCAATTTTTAAAAGAATCTAAGCGAGGCTTTCCAACACCCTGGGCATCTTTATGCAGACTGAGTTTTCTTAATAAACTATTTCCCAATTCTACTCTATTCAACAGCTATTACTTAGGTCATTTGAGTAAAGATGAAAACCACCAAGTAGAAGTCTTGGCAGGTGCTTTTATTTGGTTCAAAAAAAGTATTATCGATGAAGTTGGTGGATTAGACGAAGCCTATTTTATGTATGGCGAGGACATCGATCTTTCATACCGTATCCAACAAGCTGGATATCAAAATTATTATATAGGAACGGTGCCTATCTTACATTATAAAGGAGAAAGTACTGATAAATACAGTTTCAAATACATTGAACGTTTTTATGGTGCTATGAAGATTTTTTCAAAAAAGTATTACCCCAGAACGTACCCCCTTTATCATTTGGGAATTCAACTTGTAATGATTTTACATTCTACATACCAATTTTTTAGAAGATTATTTGTTAAAAAAAAGCCAAGGACTGAGTAATATATTTTACTAATTTAGCCACACAAACTAACACACTTTTAGATGGCTAAAATCGAGTTAATAATGCCAAAAATGGGCGAAAGTGTAGCTGAGGCTACAATTATCAGTTGGCATAAGGAAGTGGGCGACTCCATAGAGATGGACGAAACCATAGTAGAGATTGCAACAGACAAAGTAGATTCTGAAGTGCCATCTTCTCTAGAAGGTGTTTTGATTGAAAAGCTTTTTGATGTAGATGCGGTAGTAAAAGTTGGCGAAGCGTTTGCTATTATAGAAACTTCTGCCGAAGATAGCCAATCTGCTAGCCCACAGCCTCAAAAAGAAGAAAAAGTAACTACCCCCCAACCCCAAGTCGTTGCCGAAAAAATTGAAGAAGAAATAGCTCAAGTCAAAGAAAGTGTTCAAAAAATAGAAAATAATGGCGAACGCTTTTATTCTCCCCTAGTTCGTTCTATTGCTAGTGAAGAAGGATTAAGCATAGATGAATTGGATAGCATACAAGGAAGTGGTAAAGACGGTAGAGTAACTAAAACCGACTTACTAAATCATCTAAACAATAAAACACAAGCTAAAACAAGCCTAAAACCTTCAGCTAGTCCTACACCAACACCAGCACAAAAAACAGTTAGTAGCCCTCCTCCAATTGCAAGTATGAGTGGTGACAAAGAGATTATTGAAATGGACAGAATGAGAAAACTCATTGCCGACCATATGGTGATGTCCAAACAAATCTCTCCTCACGTGACATCTTTTGTGGAAGCTGATGTAACTACACTAGTGAATTGGAGAAATAGAATTAAGGGCGACTTTAAAAAACGAGAAGGTCAGAACATTACCTTTACGCCTATTTTTATCCAGGCAGTAGCCAAAGCCATCAAAGATTTCCCTATGATAAACGTATCAGTAGATGGTACCAATATTGTTATTCATAAAGACATTAATATAGGTATGGCAGCCGCACTACCATCAGGCAACCTTATTGTTCCCGTAGTTAAAGGTGCAGACCAAATGAATTTAATGGGTACTACTAAAACCGTCAATGATTTGGCCAATAGAGCACGTAACAATCAGCTTAAGCCAGACGAAATACAAGGTGGTACCTTTACCCTCACTAATGTAGGTTCTTTCGGTAATGTTATGGGAACACCAATTATCAATCAGCCTCAAGTAGCTATTATGGCTGTTGGTGCTATCAAGAAAAAACCTGCCGTTATAGAAACACCACATGGTGACTTAATAGGTATTAGACACATGATGTTCTTGTCCCTATCTTACGACCACCGAGTTGTTGATGGTGCTTTAGGAGGTATTTTCTTAAGAAAAGTAGCCGATTACCTCGAGCAATTTGACGATAACACAAGCATATAAATTAAATGGAATTATCACTAAAAAAGCCTATTGTATTTTTTGATTTGGAAACAACAGGCGTAGCCGTAGCCAAAGACAGAATTGTAGAAATTTCTTTATTCAAAGTATATCCTAACGGCAACAAAGAAAGTAAAACTTGGCTAGTGAATCCCACTATACCTATACCAGCAGAAACTACTGCAGTACATGGAATAGATGATACTAAAGTGGCTAATGAACCTACTTTTAAAGAATTGGCACACGACATCAAAAATATGATGGAAGGCTGCGATTTAGCAGGTTACAATTCTAACCGTTTTGATATACCACTATTAGTAGAAGAATTTCTTAGAGTAGATGTAGATTTTGATATGAAAAAACATAAAGCAGTAGATGTGCAAAACATTTTCCATAAAATGGAACAACGCACCCTATCGGCAGCTTATAAATTCTATTGCGCTAAAGACTTAGAAAATGCCCATAGTGCAGAAGCCGATACACAGGCTACCTACGAAATTTTGACCGCTCAACTGGATAGATATCAAGAATTAGAAAACGATATTGACTTCTTATCCGAATTTTCACAAAGAGGTAAGCGTTTTGCCGATATGGCTGGTTTCATCGTTTATAATGAGGACAACGAAGAATGTTTTTCCTTTGGTAAATACAAAGGACAAACCGTTGCCAGTGTTTTACAAACTAACCCGGGCTACTTTTCTTGGATACAACAAGCCGACTTCCCACTTTATACCAAGAAAGTTTTAACGCAAATCAAGCTGAGGGATTTCTAAGATGGAGGGTTCAAATACTTTTTTAAACCTTTTAATTGGACCGTTAATGCTAGTGATAAGCCTAATATTCTTCTATTTTCCACCCAAGAAAATAAATCTTATTTATGGTCATAGAACTTCTATGTCTATGAAAAACCAAGATACTTGGAAGGAAGCTAATAAAAGAAGTACGCATATGATGCTAATAGTTTCTGCTTTAACTTGTATCTTACAACTCATTGGAATCGTTTTTAAAATCAATCAAGAAACAACAATACTTTACGCTACTGTATTTCTAGTCGCTGGTTTAATTATTGGAGTAATAGTGATAGAAAAGCAATTGAAAGCTATTTTTGATAAAGACGGTAATAGAAAAATGCAGCTATGAAAATCATTTGTATAGGAAGGAATTATGTCAATCACACCAAAGAATTGGGCAATGCTATCCCTAGTGAACCCGTATTTTTTCTAAAACCCGATACCGCTATTTCACCCAAAGGTCACCCCTTTTTCATACCAGATTTTACTAGTAATGTGCATTATGAAGTAGAATTGGTCATTAAAATCAATCGACTAGGCAAACACATCGAAGAAGGCTTTGCTCATAAATATTATCAAGAAATTGGATTAGGTATAGATTTTACTGCTAGAGATGTTCAAGAAGAAGTTAAAGCCAAAGGCTTACCTTGGGAAAAAGCCAAAGGGTTTGACGGTTCGGCAGTTATCAGCCGTAGCTTTATTCCTAAAGAAGAATTAGATCTTAACAACATCGATTTCACACTAGAAAAGAACGGTGACACTGTACAAGTAGGTAATTCTAAAGATATGCTCTTTAATTTCGACAAAATCATAGCCTATATCTCACAATTTTACACCCTAAAAATTGGCGACCTCATTTATACAGGCACACCTGCTGGTGTTGGACAAGTGAATAATGGCGATATCTTAAAAGGCTTTATTGGTACGCAAAAGATGTTTGAAATCAAAGTGAGGTAAAATCCTAATCCACTATATTGAGTCGCTTTACAAAAACTTTATCCCCTATGGTAACCTCTAGGAAATATATTCCTGATGGTAGAGCTGGAATTTCTATAGAAATCAAGGCATAGGACCAATCGTTTTTACCTTCTAAAATCTCTTGACCTCGTACATCTACTAAACGGTATGAGATATCTGCATGATTGGCAGTATAAAGGTATGCCTTAGCATTAGAAGACACCGGATTAGGATAAATATCTAAAGTCACTTCATTAATAGCTTCAACATCTAGCAACAAGGCGTTAGCTATGGAATAATTAGGAATACCAAAGCCCATTTGATTGTCAGGTGTTTGGTACAAGTGGGCACTCTGTGTTATAGCCTCAATTATTTGCATATTACTTTTTTGATAGTGGGCTTGCCACAAACAAGCCGTCATACCTGTAATAATGGGCGAAGAAAAAGAAGTCCCATTACTAGTAGCAATAGCATTACTGGAAGTAATTACAGTAGTATTACCCCCTTGTGCTGAAACTGTAGGTTTGACTCTACCATCTGAAGAAGGACCATAAGAAGAAAAGGAGGAGGATAAACCATCGATATTGACAGAGCCTACACTCAAAATACTATCGGCATCGGCAGGAGCACTAATATAATACCATGAATTATTGCCCGAATTACCCGCCGAATTGCATACTATCATACCCTTTCGACTTGCCATAGTAGCTGCTCTGCTTATGACGGTTGTCTTACCA
>Ga0115013_10001047_pt1 | contig 16298 bp, 12 predicted proteins | sample SouAtlMetagenome_2_FD_88686 | JGI IMG/M metagenome (GOLD analysis project Ga0115013, IMG submission 88686) | Marine eukaryotic phytoplankton communities from Atlantic Ocean - South Atlantic ANT15 Metagenome | ecosystem: Environmental > Aquatic > Marine > Oceanic | place: South Atlantic Ocean...
AAGGAAAAGACGCCTGCCGCCAGGCGGTCGACGGCCGACTCCATGTTGTCGCCAGCGCGCTTCACCATCTCCTCGGTGCTGTACGCGTCCACGAGCGTCTGCGCGCTGGTGCCCAGCACGTCGTTCACGAGATCGAGCACTGTTTGGGGGATCACCCCCGGGCTGTCCTGCACGACCTCCACCAACCGCTTTGCCTTGTCGTGGCACGCCTCGGCGTTGCGAATGGTCTGGTCCGACATGCTCTTAAAGCGGTCGAGCGCCTTGTCCACGGTGTCGAGCCGTTGCTTGAGCAGCCGCTCGTCCTCCTCAAAGCTGGTCGCGTCCTCATCATCCTCATCGTCGTCGTCGTCGTCATCGTCGTCATCGTCGTCATCGTCGTCGTCGTCATCCGGTGGGGCCGCAGGCTTCTTGCCACCCGTTGAGGGGCGCGCCGCGGCGTACTTTTTGTACGCGTCGGAGCCCGGGTCGTCTTCCGCATTGTACCCGTAGTCGTACTGCTCCTCACCCACCTCGTCGTCATCGTCGTCGTCGCCGTCTGATAGTGCCTCTTTCCTCTCCCTTTCCAGTCGCTCCGCCTCCTCCTCCTCGGTCTCCGGGCGGTCGCTGGGAGCCTTTAGTCCTTTGAATGGCCTCTTGCCGCCCGGCCCGCCGCTGAACCCCGCCTGCCGACGGGCCTCCTCGGCGGCTTGCTGGTTCTGGATCTCGGCAAGGTCTGTGCCGCGCTCGTCGGCGTTCATCTGCTTCAGCTTGGCAATCTGCCGATTGTTTATTTGGATGTACGAATCGGCCATGGCACCATCTTCCGCGTACAGCTTTGCGTTCTCCCTTTCCAACCTTGCGATCTCGAGGTTTCTGCTCTTCATCCGCAAGACCCGATTCTCGTCCTCCACATCGTACAGAGCGTACAACGATTGCGTTTCCGGGTCGACAATCATGGCGTCGCTGGGTCCCGCCTGCTGCTGCTGCTGCTGTTGCTGCTGCTGCTGCTGCTGCCGCTGCTGCGCATCCGGATCGGCCATGACGGCGCACCGTGGGGGTGGGCCGCCTTGGTAAGGAATGCCAGAAGCACTGGTTATGTTTACGCACACACACCCCAAACTTACGACGGTGCCGTGTGCACGTGCGACGCCAGCGGCGACGGCTTGCGCACGAACGAGCGCGCGCGCTTGGCGGACTGCCGGGGAGGAAGCTGCGCCGGCGGCGCGGGCGGGCTCGCGCCCGCCAGGTCCTCCATGTCCACGTCCTGCACCGCTGCGACCACCACCGCCACGTCCACATCCACCACCACCTTGGGGTTCTTCTTCTTCTTCTTCTTCACAATCTTCTTCTTGGTCGGCTTGGCGACGGTGTCGTCGACGTGGCACGGGCGCATCCAGCGCATCGACTCGTGCTCCGCAAAGGGCTGCGCGTCGAGGATCGTGTCGCGCCTCGGCGCGTCGCCCGGCTTGAACCGGAAGTAGTCGACGGCGTTCACGGGCACGGCGATGCGCCCCGTCTTCGGGTGCGCGACGCACGGCGCCTTGAGCAGGTGGTTCAGGTGCCGGCTCACGCCCGCGTCGATGCGCGGCCAGACGTACGTGAGCATCATGTCGTCGATGCGGTGGCGCATCCACTCCTGCGGCAGCGACGCCACCTTGGTCTTGAGAAAGTCCCACATCGCGCGGCCGGTCATCGACTCGTCGACGACGTCCTCCGCCAGGCTGGCCACGGCCGGAAGGTACTCCTCCGAGAACCCGAGCCGCTCGACGAAGGCGACGCGCTGTTCCTGCGTCTCGAAGAGCTTGAGCTCGTCGATGAAATGCGTCTCAAAGATGTGGTGCAGCGCCTCCGAGAGCTCGTGCATCACCATCACAGTGCGCGTCGACGGGTGCGCGCGCTGCCCGTCCTCGCTCGGCACGAACTTGAAGAAGTCGGTGATCGCGCCGCGCACGTCGTCGGGGAGGTCCATCGCCTTGTCGTCGCACACGTACAGGTGCGCGCCGCGCCGGCCGCTGTAGACGACCACGAACTCCTGAAAGCCAAAGGCGTTCCTGAGCAGCCACTGCAGCACAAAGATACCCACGGCGCACACGCACCACGCCTTGTCGCACGCCTCCGCATCGACGTCGCCCTCTGGCGTCTCGAGCGTCAGAAAGTCGTAGTCGGTCAGGTCGAGGTCGAAGACGAGCTCGCGGCGCACCGGCCACGAGTGCATGTGCGCCTGCGCCGCGCTGCGCACGACGCGCTCGTTGTACAAGGGACCAATGTGGAAAGACTTGAGCCCGCGCATCGCAAGTACCTCTCGTTTCAGCTCGTCGGCGTCCTTGGCGACCACGTAGCGCCGATAGTAGTCGCCCTCGACGGCGAACTCGCGCTTGTTCAGCTCATCGCCGTGCCGCGTCAGGAAGGCGACGAGCGCCTTCCACGGGTAGTGGTCGCGGTAGAACTGGAGGGTGGTCACCGGCATCCTCCCGCCTTGGCGGTGGGCGACGGCACACAAGGGCAAAGTTTTTTTTAAACTTTCTAAACGCGTCACACCGTCGCGCCGGCCAACTCCTCCGTCGAGTTGACGTGGTGCCACGTGGAGATGTAGTCCGTAGGGGTGCCGTCGAGCATCTCGTAGCCCCACTCGCGCAGATACCGCGCCAGCCGATAGAAGCGACGCGATGCCAGGTGGTTGGCTTCGAACAAGACGCGCGCCGGGCGCACGATTGCAAAGGGAAACTGGAGGATCACGGCATCGTCGTAGCCCTCGGCGTCGATCATCAACAGAGAGAGCTGGTTGCGGCGCAGGCGCGCCTCGAGCTCGGTTGCCATACAAAAGCAGCGCACGTTTGTGGCCTTGATGTTCTTAGAGATGACGTTGTGCATACAGTTGTTAGGCAGCGGCCGCTCGAGGCGCTGCGCGCACCGTCGGCACTGGTTGGGCCCGTACCCGAAGAGCCGGTTGTGCTTTGCCAGGTGCGCGCGGTCGAGCGACGCGATCTCCGACGTCCAGTGGCTCGCGCCCTCGCAGCGCGGAATGCACGTCTCCGGTCCCGCGTTGGCGGCGAGGCAGCGCGTGTCGCTGTCGTTGGTGCCCCAGTTGCCCGTCGCGTTCGTCAGGTCGACCGAGTACATTTGGAGCGGCGCGTCGCCGCACGCGTCGCACACCGCCGCGTTGACGAGATCGACGCGCGGCGGCCGGGGCGTGTAGCGCCGCTCGAGCTTGGCGAAGATGTCCGGCATGGGCTCGAGCAGCGTGGCGGACCACCCGCGCGCGACGGCCAGGGGTGCCGGGTCTTCCTGTGCGTACGTGGTCGCCTCGTGGATGTTGGCGCCGATTTGCAAGAGGGAGGCCGCGCGCGGGTTGAGGCCTCGGATCCAATCGGACGTTGGCAGACAGCGAACCGAAGTGGGGTGCGCGCACAGCGTCGCCTTCTGCCGCTCTCGCGCCTCCGCGAGCCAACGTACCGGGCTTTGCACGGCCTCTTGGAGCCTGCGGCTCGCCTCTGGCGGTCCTCCAAGCGCCTCGCTCCACGCTAGGCAGCGGGGTCCGCAGCGGTCAACCGCGGCGAGGTGGTGCAAGGCGCCGACCATCGGCACTATGCCCCTTTTCAAACTTGAAACCGAACGGTGCGACGCGGCGGCGAGGCCCGCGGTCGCTTTGGCGTTGGTTGCGATAGCGCTTTGGCGGGCAGCGGCGGCGGCGGCGACGACGGGGACGTGAACCGGTCGATGAGCGATTGAAGGAATAAAATGGCGCTAAACAGCGAGCAAATGAGCCAGTCTACAATTGGTGCAGGTACCTCGCCCATCCGCGAGCACGAGGTTGGTGTGTGGGTGCGTGTTCCACTGGGTGTATAGCGGCGCGCACGCGCGCGCGATGCTGCGACGACCCGCATACGACAAGTGCGTTGAGGACTCTGCCACAAACGAGTGCCTCTCTACGCGCCAAAAGCTCGCGCTCGTCGTGGGCACGTCGCTCAAGGCCGAGACGCTGTGCGAGATGGCCGACGAGGCCATCGACTACGACTTTCTGAAGGCCCACGGCGTCTCGGCGACGGTTCTGAAAGCGGCCAAGTTCTCGGTGACGCAGCTGAAGCAGCGCGGCGTCGACACACCAGGCAAGCTCGCCGCGCTGGGGTTCTCGACGTTGCACCTGCTCGACCCGGTCTTCTGCACCGAGTGCGTCGACGCGTACGGCGCGGACGGCGTGCTCACCCAGTTCTTCGTCTCGGCCAACGACGCCGTGCTCTTGGCGGGCTCGAGGGCGGTGGCGCAGTTGGGCCTCGACGTGGGCCTGCTGCTGCTGCTGTGCGGCGGCCAGCCGCACGCGGCCAAAGAAGTCTTGAGCCAGTGCCACCCAAAGAGCGAAGCGCTGCACGGCGTGCCGCCGCTCACGCTCATTGAGACGGGGCTCAACGCGACGCACCTGGCGCAGCTGGGGTTCACCGCCGAGGCGGTGCGCGAGCAGACGTGCGCCTCGCCCGAACAGTTGCACGCGTTGGGGTTTTGACAATAATGGCGTCTTCGTGCGCGTGTCTAATAATAACAAGGATTTTCCTCATGCAGCGCTCGCGCCTCGACCACGTGCTCGCCGCCGGGCAGGCCCACCTGGAAACCACCGGCGCGTACCAGAAGGGCCACAAGGGCCACAAGGGCAAGGGGCACCATCACCAGCACCAGCACAAGTTTCCCGGCAACGACCGTTCCTACGCCATGCAGCAGCAACGGGACGGACAGAAGGACGAGTTCCGCAAGGAATACTCGCCGGCGGACAGCACGCGGCGCGCGTTTTGGAAAAAGGTCAAGGCCGCCCACCCGGAGCTCAAGGAACGGACCGACCTCACCCGGATGGTGAACGAGTACCTCAAGGGGAGCTATCGGAAGCGCGACGGCCTGTACTACGACGCCAACACGGGGAAGCACAAGCAGGCAATGGTGCAGTTCTACAACAAGTACGTCAAGGGCCCACTCGCCCCGCCGCTCACCCAGTGGCCCGACATGTACGAGCGTGGCATTTATGGAGAGGAGATGAGTGACCTGTTTCGTATCGTGTAAATAAATTTAAACGGTCGGGGAAGTTTCAAGATACCACTCCTGAAACGCCGCCGCCGCCCTTTGACTGCCGAGGGGCGTGGACGCGTCGCGTTCGTAGACCACCTCCTCGACGTGGTTGTATCGCTTGTCGAGCTCGTACTCGGTGACCTTGTTGATGCACGAGCGCACGTCGCTGCCCAGTGCCACAAACTCGCTCGTCGACGGGCCTGCTTGGTCCCAGGGCGCCGCGCGCACGGCGGCGTGCACCATGGCCTTCCACTGCGCCAAGAGTGGGCCGCCGCTGTCCCATGCAGGGGGTGGTTGGTGGGCAACGGTGTCGAGGAGCGCCTGCATCGCGGGCTCGGGTGGCATCCAACGCCGCGTCTGCAGGTAGGACTCGAGCGTGGGCACAGCGGGTTCCGGCTTGGATCGCCAGTTGTCCTTTGCGTTGGCCCACGAGACCACGAGCTCGGTCAGGCTGCCCCATTCCGTGGGCTCCTCGGTATCATCGACGTCGAATTTGTCGTAAAAGTTCCACCACTGTCCGCCATGTTGCATCTCCGCGCCGTTCAAGTAGAGGTGAAGCGGCGACACCTCGATCACGTAGCCCAACGGCGTGAAGCCGTCTGGAAGCGCGTAATCGTGTGCCACCAACGGGTCAAACGAGAAATGTCCACCATCAAGGCAATGGTCCAGGTCGGTGCAGCCGCGGTAGGCCATTTCCGTCTGGGCCCGCTTCTTCTCATTGGACAGGCGGGTCAGCAGATCGCGCGGCATCCGTTTGCCCTGTGCACCTAAAAGCGCGCAAGCGCGTGTAAATAAATAATACAAACCCCTACGCAAACCGCTCACGCGTTCGCGATCGCGGCCGCGAGCGCGGCGTCCACCGCCTCGCGCGTCAAAAACGGCCGGAGCTCAAAGGTTGGGTCGCCGTACGCGCCCATCATCATGAGCTGCCCCACGACCTTGGGCGGGTCCGACGCGGCGGTGAGGATCTTCACCGCCCACATGCGCTCCAGTCCGGTGAACAGGAAGCGTACGGCCGTTTTGGAGTGCTTAAAGAGCGGCTTGCCCGAGGCGGGCGTGCTCGCCACAAACCACGCCACGCACGCCAGCGCTCCCGCCGACGTCTCCTTCTTCAGCGCCGTGAGCGCCTCGTAGGTGCGGCCCATCGTCGCGTACAGGAAGAAGGGAAGCAGCGCGCGCATCGTCATGACCTCGTAGTCGGTGCGCACGTGGCGATCAAAGAGCCGCTGCAGGCAGAGCTCGGCGCACGCGAGCACGTTCTCGGCGAGCAGTGGAAACGTCGAGACGGTGCACACGAGCTCGCCTTCGAGCGCGAGCATTTGCGCGTAGAGCGCGCGTATGGCCTCCTGGTTGGTCTCGGACCACTCACCAAACCGCGCCTGCTCCTCCAGCGTGAAGAAGGCGAAGCCGAGGTGCGCGAGCTCCTCCGTGTACGGCGAAAAGAGCGAGGGGTCCTCGTGGTCGTAGAAGCGGCGCGGATAACAGGTATAGTTGCACCGCTGGAACTTGAACGCGACGGTCAGGCAGCACGCCATCCGCATGCGCGCCCACAGGGGCAACTCGTACTCGCCGAGCGCGGCGTCGGCGAGCCGATCGGTGCCGCCTTCGAGGGCCCAGGCGCGCGCCAGCTCGAGCGCCCCAACAATCACGTTCCAGCCGTCCACGCAGGGTGGTGACAGGTGGCGCGTCGCCAGCGTGCGCGTGAGCCCCATCTTGGGCGGCTCTTGCCGCGCGCGCTTCTTTGCGACCACCTTCTTGGAGGGTGGCACGGACGGCCGGCGGCCGCGGTGGAACTCCGCGTTCCAGTGGCCGTTTGCGACCATCTCGTGGTACATGTACGCGAACGAAAGCGCCACGAGCGGCAGGAAGGCGGTCTGCCCGGTGTCGGTGTTGGCGTCGCTCGTCTCCGCTTTGTCGGCAACGGCGGGATCGGCCGCTTGCAGTGGGTGCGTCTCCACCGAGCAGGGCGACGGCGCCGAGCGGCGCGCCGACGACACGGCGATGGCTGCGGTCGCGGCGACCACCGGTGCCATCGTTGAGATTGTGAGCTTGGTGAAGGCCGCACGGCTGACCGTCCTATTGGCGGTGGGCGACTCGAGCGGGAGCGGCGGCAGCGGGACGCATGCGTTGTGCGCGCCCTCGAGCTCGTACTCGTCCTCCTCGCCGAACATGAGGCTACAAATAGCGGAAGAGATGAACGCCAACCAACTCGTCACCATCCCAACATGCGCGCTAGCGTGCGCCCCCCCTCCCTTCCTTATACGTTGGAAAAACGGTTGGAAATATCGAACTCTCGGCTTGTGGGTCGCCTGGTGGTGCGCCCGGAGAACCATGGGACTCAAGAGCGGCGACAATGGGTGCAAGGCCGTTTTTCAAACACAGTTTGCGTCGGCGTTTTTAGCGTGCCCGCGGCTCGACGACGTGCGCGAGCTCGTCGGCGTGGCGCGGTCCGAGACGCTCGCGGTGCTCGACGGCAACGTCATGGTCAAGGGCATGCCACAGTCCGCGACCACCTACCGCGAGTACGTGCAGATCCTCGTGGCGCAGATCGCGCCCGCCATCGAGGCGGCAGCGCACGTGGTCGTGGTCTTCGACGAGCCGCGCGCGATGACGCGCGCCAAGCTCGACGAGCAGCGCCGACGCGACTCCAAGAGCACGGCGCAGACACCGATGTGCTCCGAGGAGCTCGTGGCGTGCATCAGGACGGACGAGTTCACCGAGGAAATGCTGCGCGCTGAGGGGTGCAACGTGCGCATGCTCATGGACCACCGGCCCGCGCGGCCGCGCTTCTACGACGCGCTGTGCGCCGCCATCCTGGCGCACTTTGTGGAGAACACGAGCGGCGATGCGGCGTGGAGCCTCACGTTTGACGGCATCGACCCGCGCGGCTTTGCGCGCGAGTTCAACGCGCCGCGCGAGCCCGGGATCCTGTCGAGCGACGACTCGTTCTGGCGACCGCTGCTCACGCGCAAGGTTCCGATCGGCGAGGGCGACATCAAGCTGACCGACGTGGCGCAGCGCGTGCACGACGCGGCCAAGCAAGAGAGCACGCCGGTGCACGGCGTGGTGCTCAACCTGCTCGTGACCATCGACACCGACTCGCTCGTGATCGAGTTGCTCAAGCAGCAGGCACGGCTCGCGCGCACCGACGAGAGCGATCGCAACGAGCTGTCCATCGTCTGCCTCAAGGAGCCCGCGCGGAAGCGCAAGGGCGACGACTTTGTCACGCCGACACGCTTCCTCTGCTGCAATGCCGCACGCTTCCACGCCGACGTCTCGGAGTACCTGGCGCCCGCGCGCAGCGAGGACCGCGACGCCGCGGTGGCGCTGCTCGTCGCGGCGTGCGCCTGCTGCGGCTGCGACTTCTTGGAAGTTAAGGGCACGCGCGCCGACCTGATGCTCCCCGTGGTGAAGGACGTCGTGCGCCGGCACCCGGAGGTGCTGCGCGACATGGCGCGCGTCTTTGCCAAGGAGCAGGCGACCGTGCGCGAGGCCAAGCCGGCGATCGACACCGTGCTCAAGGCGTACGCGGAGGACATTGCGACCAAGCCGCGCATGAAGCGCTCGCACGCGAGCGCGTCCAACTATTGCGACGCGCAGGCGCTGCGCGCGCTATGGACCGTCTCGTACTGGTGCGGCCGTGAGTTTCTCGACTGCGCCGACTGGGGCTTTGCGAGCGAGTCTGTCGCGTGACCCTTGCCAAATCTATCGTACACCATGGAGTCACGCGGGTCTAAGTTGCCAAGTTTTAGACATGTTTTTCAAACTCGGTTGCAAAATGCGCTGGTTCCGGCGCTGCCAAGTGCTTCCGCCCTGAGCTATGGTCACCGCTCAAACTTGCCAAATGGACCGCCCCGAGCTGTGGTCACCCTTTTTAGTTTGCCAAATCCATCGCGCACGTTGAAGTCACGCGGGTCTAAGTTGCCAAATTTTGGGGACAGTCGCAATGTCGATTTGACTTCATTCTTAAAAATTCCACACAGTTAGCTACGACTTCGCAGGCCCACTGGGGTGACCCCGCCCGTGCTCACGGTCCATTGCGGGTGGAAGGAGAAGGCGCGCAGGTCGTCGACGATGCCCACCGTCTCGTTCATCGCGCGCTGCAGCTGCGGCGCGGCCATCTCCGCCGTCGCGTGCGCGAGCCCCGTGGCGCGCGCCATGTTCGCCGTCGCCGCGTTGACGTTCTCGGCGCTCTGCACGGCGTGCTCGACGATCTGCTTGAGCGACGAGGCCTCGGAGGAGCTCGAACCGCTCAGGCTCTGCACGGCTTCAAAGGTCTCGTTGAGTCGGATGCAGATGACGGCGATCATGAGCACCACCGACGCAATGAACATCACGGCGAGGCCGAGCGCGACCCACTGCCAGAACCGGAAGGCGTCGTCACACCGACCCTCGTACTCGCGCGCGCGCGCGATCTTGTCGCGCTCGCGCTGCTGCTGCGCCTCGACGCCGCCCTGCTCGAGCAGCACCAGGCTCTGCGTCTCTCTGGCGGTGCGCAGCGGCGCGCCCACGCGCAGCGCGTGGAAGTTGGCGGCCGAGAAGGGCACCTCGCGGTGCGGCAGTATTACGCCGGAGGCCATCGTGGCACCTCTCCTGATCTAAGGCGTCGGTTGGCCGCGAAATGGCGGGGAGCGCTAAGGCTACCCTAGCGCGCAGGGGCACGGCTTAGCGGCCCAAACGGCGTGATCCATGTCGCATGTGCCGCTCTTGCACCGCGAGTACCGCGACCTGCCGCGACTGCCGCCGCCGCGGCGCGGTCCGCAGGTCTGCATCTGCACGGTCGCTGTCCTGATCGTCGCACTCGGGCTGCTGTACTACGTCGCAGTTCTTCCTGACCACGTGTACGGAGGGTCGAACAACGCCACGCTGCCGCCCGAGGCGCAGCGCACGCGCGCGCTTGCCACGGCCGTCGCAAGCGGCGTGCAGCTCCACGTGTCCGAACTCACCGGCCCAACCTTGCACGACCTGATCGTCGCTGTGGGCTACCTTTTGGACAAAAAAATCGAATCTCGCTAACCCCGCCCTTTTTGAAAACTTTTGGCTTGTGATCAGGAAAAAGTCAAACTGCGCATCTCGAAACCACTCGTCGCATCGATCATGACAAAGAAGGCAAAGGAGCCGCTCCCACCGCACGCCGCCAAGGACACGTTCCACGCCTTCCCGTCCTACGTCAAGGGCAAGCATGAGGTCGTCGACCGCTCCATGATGGACGTGCAGCACACCGGCAAGTCGACCCGCAACGCTGCCAACGTCCTATGGGGCGAGAGCACCAAGTGCCTGCTCTACAAGAAGAAGATCGAGCGCAAGCCCGGCGCCCCGGCGCCCAAGATCAGCAAGAAGACCAACCAGCCCATCGACAAGCGGCCCAACCGCGCCTTTGGCGCGCACACCATCCGGGCGCTCGCGTCGGGCGCGGCGGCCGCCCTCGGCGCCGAGTGGAAGGCGCAGTCCGAGCTGATGCGCTGCAAGACCAACGGCGAGTACGAGCGCTACCCGATGCTGCCGGCGGTGACGCCGGGTGCCGCCCTGCAGATGGAGGTGGCGGGCATCGCGTACGCGCAGGAGGTCGTCGGCGTGGCGATGAAGCTCATGAAGGTGGGTGGCCACCTCAAGATCACGCCGCGCTGCGCGCAGGCCGCCTGCGACATCGTCAACAACAAGCTCAACGCCGGCACCGGCTTCATGCCGCCCGCCATCTGCGCCACCTTCGGGAAGGCCAAGGAGGCCAAGCCCAAGGACCCGAAGGCGGCGGCAGCGGTGCCCGCCAAGTAGGCGCCAGTGCTGCGTCACGGGGGAGGGAAGCGTGTAGCTAGCATGGTTGCGGAGTGCAAGGGTTGGTTTTTAAAAAAGTCTAAAAACGTTTGACTCGTGCACCCCTTGGTACCGTTAGGAAACCAAACCGACGCGTCCACTCCTTCTCTGGTCGCTTCCTGCGCCGACACAAATGAGCAAATCGGGCTTGCGAAACCAGACGCGCTTGCACCTCTATGAAAACTTGGCAACTGGCATTCTAAAAGGCACCCACAAGGTGGGCGAGGCTGCCAACTTGCTGGTGGACGTCCGGTTTTCCGAAATTCCACAAGCCTTTGCGAACGCCATCGTGGAGGCCGCCCGTGACGGAGGCGTGCGGTGCGACCTGCAGGACCGGTTCGCGCACCTGCTGGAGTACACCACCTTTGTGGCCTTTGGCACCATCGAGCGAAACGCCATCCCCTCGTGGTTTTTGCAAAATTACGAGTGCTTCTTGGCCGCCTGTCTGCACATGCTGCTCATCGAGTACAACCGCCTCATCGAGATGCGGTGCTTCGGCTTCCAGGAGTCAGAGCAAGAGCGCAAAGCCGCGCGCGTCGCAGAGGCGCGACGTGCCTTTGGGATCGCCTTCGACCTGTGCGCGGGGGCCAAAAACTACCTGAGCCTCGACTGCCTCGAGGCGTCCAAGGGCGCACACGCGGTGCTCGTCGTGTGCAACCACTCGCGCTACCAATTCCTGCGATGCTCCAGGCCCCCAGTCGCCTTCCGCGTCTTCATGGACACGCTCGCCTCGCGCATCATGGACGAGACGGAGCTCTGGGACGTGGCGAACACGGAAGTGGCCCTTGGGTACTTTGCGAGCACGCGCACGTGGCAGGAGTTTGCGCAGCTCTGCATGGCCGGAACGGAGGACACGCCGTACCTCGCGCGGCTGCAGGGCGAGGTGCGGCGCGCGCGGAAGCGCCCGCGCTCGCCCTCGCCCGAGGCGGTCGAGCGGCCGAGCACGCCGACGGACCGCCCCACTTCCGCAGCGAACCCGTACACGCCGCCCCTGAAGCAACGGACCAAGGCCTTCGCCGCGTCGTTGGGAAAACCGTCCAAGCTCTTTTTGGACTACGCGGAGCGGAGCGGTGTCATGGAGCATGGGTCGCTGCTCGACCACGCGAGCATTAGGCTCGACTAGACACCCAGGTAACAGTGAAGACAGCAAACAGAAAACTGCGCATGGCTGACTTTGTGATCGGCGTGCGCCCGATCGACCACCCACCCGAGCCTCTCGTCGAATCGTCGCCGGGGCTCATCCTTGGAGGGTTCCTCATCCTGGCGGCGGTGCTCCTGCTCGCCGCCTTCTCGTGGGCCGCGCGCGGTCGATCGGAGGACGGTCGGCCTGACGCGTTTGGCAAGATGATCAAGGTACACGAGGTGGCGGACAAGTACCAGACGTCGTGGTCGCCTGGAGGCTTTTGGCCTAGCAAAGAGGCGCACGGCAAGAGTGCGGAGAACGGCGGTGGCAGCATCCTGTTCATGATTGTGTGGCGGTTCCTGATCGCTTGGTTGGCCATGTCGGGCGTGTTTCTGGTGTTGGCGGGGGCGATACCGGCGATCGAGGTGTTTCGCGAGCAAGCGCACGTGCGCGCTGCCGGCTGCGTGGCGCTCTCCTGCGTGCTGTGCGCGGTGTGGCCGGTGCTCTTTCGCGTGGGCTCGCACGTGCCTCCACAGGAGGCCAAGACCGGTGCGCAGCAGGTGCTGGCGTACAAGCGCCGTGCCACCGACGGCGCCTTCGTCGCGCCGACCGTGGACAAGTCCAAGGGTGTGTGGCTCTGGATCTCGTGCGTCGTGCTGGCGATCGCGTGGGCGCTGGCCTTTGCGGCGGCGGCGCAGCTGCAGGCGTGGACGCTGCCCGGGCCGCAGTTTGGCACGCTCATCCTCCTTGCGCCCGGCTACGGCCTCTTTACCGGCTGGCTGCTCTACGCCACCTTCCTCAACCTCGGCGTGGCCATGAGCTTCGACTCGTACCCGGAGGGCACGCGCGCCATGCCGGTGGGTGGCAACGCCGAGTACATCCACCGCGGGAGCATCTGGCCGGTCGTGGCGGCGCTGATCGCGCTTGGGGGAGCGGTGGCGGTGCCCGACCCGGGTCAGCCGCTGCCCATGGCGGTGGCGCTGGCGCTCTTCACGCCGCGCTACCGGACGAATGTGTGTGCAGTTCTCATCTGCCTTGGTGGCGTCGCGTTTGCCACGTGGCGCATGCTCACGTTACGCGATTGGGAGTTTTAGAAAAAAGTTATAAAAATGCATGAGATGTGCACCGCGTTGAAATAACCTGGGGTGGGGGCGCAAGGAGGTAAGCACGCGCGGACGGGCACACGCGCCATGGCCGAGCCAAACAAGAGCCGGCGGAGGGAGGCACAGTCCGAGCTCGAGCGGCTCGGTGGCCAGGAAGAAGTGGAGCTGAGCGACCTGCTCGATGAGGCGCTGCAGCTGACCGCGCTCTACGAAGAAGCGGGTCAGCCGCCGCCGACGCCGGAGCAAAACCAACGCGTCCGCAACATCGTCGACAACTACATCGAAAAGATGCGCTGGCAGAATGGGAGGCTGCTGCGGCTGCGGGAGGCTCCGGACGAGTACAAGCGATTCATTGACCAGCTCAAGGAGCTCCTGAAGGAGTACCCAAACAAAATGCGCCGCAAGGCCAAATTGTTCGTCGCGACGAATCGGAGGGCGCGAGGCGCGGCGCCGAGCGGCGCAGCGTCCGCCGCCGACGCCGACGCCGGCCCGGGAGCAGCGGAGGAGGAGTACCAAGAGGACGAGCAGCAGGCCCGTACCGACACCGAAGCTAGGCGGGAGCGAGAGGCCGCGGCCCAGGCGCGCCAGCGCGGAGAGGTAGCCGTGCGCAATGCGGCGCAGCAAAAGGAGCGGGACACGGCGCTGGCCGCCATCGAGAAGGCCATCGACGCCGACGACGCGAAGCGGCGCAGCGACGACCCAAAGGCAAAGAGGTCCAAGGCGCCGGCTCGCCCGGAGAAGCCGCCCAAGCGCTTCACCTACGGCCGCGTCATGGAGGCGCTCGCTGCCGCCGGGAACGCCTCCGCCGCATCCGGAACGTCAACAAAGGGGGCGGCGAAGAAGAAGAAGGGGGGCGACGATTCCGACGAGGACGGGGAGGAGAAGAAGAAGAAGCGGAAGAGCGGCCGAAGCGGCAAAGAGAAGGCGGCGAAGGAGGCTGCGGCTGGCAGAAAGGCGGCCAAGGCCGCCGAAAAGCAGGAGCACCTCGACGTCCTGGTAGAGTTCACCAACAACTACGTGACGCAGCAGCGCAAAGTGCCGGCGCTGACCGTCGCGCAAGTGGGCGAGCTGGTCTCTAGGTGGAACGTGATGACCACCGGCGGCAAGAATTACAACTGCCTGCACATGTGGCCCGAAAAACTCAAGAACAATCAGCGCAGGGTCTCGGGCGGGCTCTCAAAGAAGCAGCTGGAGGACTGCTACAACCAGGACCCCAACTCCGAGTTCGCGCGGCCCGCCGCGTACGAGCGCATGTACAAGTACAAGGAGGGCAGCACCGCGAACGACGCGTGGCCCGATCGGTACAGCTCCGAGCGCCTGACCGAGGCGGACGAGAACGATCCCACTCACCAGGGCCGCTTCAGCCAGCAGGAAGACGGCCCCGTCTACGCGAGCACGGGGCAGGGCGCCGCAGCGGTGCAGTTTCCAAACTACGCGGATCAGTCCCTTAGTGACCCGGGCACGGACGCAAACGGCGTCGCGTGGACCGTCTCGGAGAAGAACCGGGGCCTGTCCCCGGGCCGCTCCGACCAGTCGATCTACTGGTCGGCGTTCGCGCAGTATTTCACAACGACGCACGAGCGACTGATTGCCATGGCGTACCACTCCTACGAGTTTTTCAAGGACGAGAACGGTAACCGCACGGTGGCGAGCGGACCGGATGTGGAGGCGGCGCTGCAGGCGATGGGAGCCGCCAACCAGCCCGGGGCGACGGAGGAGCAGAAGAAGAAGGCGGCGGAGGCGATGAAGAAGGCGTTTTGGGTGCACTCAGAGGACTACATAAACATCCAGGAGTATCTGGATGCGTTTGACTTTACAGAAGCGCCCACGGAGTGGCTCACGCGGTACGAGACATCCGCCAAGGTCAAGCAGTTTCTCGGCAACGGTCTGGGTATGGCGGCCTGGCTGCGCTTCGTCGCGTGGCACAAATTCGTAGAGTCGGCGGACGGCCAGTCCGTCGAGAGGATAGTGCCGGGTGACCTGGACGACAGCGACGCCGAGCACCCGGCCATTCCGATGTACGATCCCCGCCCCGACGATTTCGATCCGTGCGACGAGCTCTACGTGTCGCTCGAACGGCTGACGGGGGCCATCTTCGAGGACCCGGACCACCCGGCGCCGGCCACCGCGGGGCGGAACTATAACAACTCCATACCGAAAACGCAGGTCTACAAGTACGGAGCAGTGATCAATGCATTCAAGGCGCTCCTAGTGGTGCTTAACGACGACGACGCCACCGAGCAAGCCGAGATAGATGCCAAGGCGGCCGTGAACAAGGCAATGTTTGGAGAAAACCACGCACAGCACCTGTACCTGTACCCGTGGCTGGCGAGGGAGCTTGGAGTCGCGCCCTTTGACAGCCTCGAGTCGCTGATCGCGGCCGTGGAGCAGAAGATCGCAAAGGATGAAAAGGAATGGGTGGATGAGAAGGCCTTCAAGGAATGGTTGGAGAAGGCGAAGAAGCAGCACGACCTCAGCCTGCGGGTCATGGCCGGCTTCTGCCTCCCCGTGCCGGGGACCGCCCTCGACGGCATGACGAACGATGCGAAGGCCAAGAAGCAGGGCATCGACATGTTCTGGAACGTCATGTACCGCGACTTTTACCCCGTGTGGCGCCGGCGCAAGGAGAAGTGGAAGAAGGGCGACGGCAACGTGGTCGACCGCGGTATCGGCCGGATCGAGGGTCTGTTCAAGAAGAAGGAGGAGGAGGAGGAGGACAGCTCGGACGAGACGGAGTGGGGCGTCGAGTGGTTCGACAAAAAGCACTTTGACGAGTTCGACGCGTACGGCTACCTCAAGTGGGAAAAGTCGAAGCCCACGCCGGACCGCTTCGACCTCGCGCACCGCAAGGCGATGTCGCCCGACCTTTACACGCTCATGAAGCGGCGGTATACCGAGGAGATGCTCGCGGACGAGGTGCGCGAGGCCGAGGATTTGGACGAGCGGCTCGACCTGACCCCTCAGCTGTACAAGGCGCGTTTTGAGCCCGGGAACACGCACGTTCCGCTCGGCGCGGACCGAAACGACGACGTGGAGCGTCGCGCCTACGGCGCGGGCGCGTACCGGCCGGACCGGGTGCGTAACGAGCGCGACTTTGGCCGCGAGCGCGGGCCCTGGGTGCCGGTGCCGGGCGGCGGTGGCGGCGGCGGCGAGGACGACGAGGACGACGACGGTGGCGGTTCGAAGCCCGCGCCCAAGAAGCCCGCGCCCAAGAAGCCCGCGCCCAAGAAGCC
>Ga0115013_10001048_pt1 | contig 16281 bp, 13 predicted proteins | sample SouAtlMetagenome_2_FD_88686 | JGI IMG/M metagenome (GOLD analysis project Ga0115013, IMG submission 88686) | Marine eukaryotic phytoplankton communities from Atlantic Ocean - South Atlantic ANT15 Metagenome | ecosystem: Environmental > Aquatic > Marine > Oceanic | place: South Atlantic Ocean...
AAACAATTGGCGGCAATTTTATACATGAAAACTATTACGAATGGAGAGTTCAGGCTTATTGTTCTCAAAATCAAAGTTATTATTCAGAGTGGTCTGTTAGAGATACCTTTTACATTGGCAATTTTGTAGCTGAGGCCTTCACTCCAGAAATCAATATTACCTTATCATCATTAATTTGTGATGAGTTATCAGATATAAATTTCATTACAGAGCAAGGCTTAAACGAACCAGATATTCAATCAACCTCTGTTATATCAAATTCGGGTTTTATAAATCTAGACAATTTAGAGATAGGCCAAAATGTGGGTAATGCAACCGCTATTGCGGGCATCAATAACTTTATTAATAACGAATATTCACTAGAAATTAGTGAAATTAATTCTGTCGAGAATTCAATTGAAATTGATTTAGTTAATAATGATGAAGCTCAATTTTCATTTACTATTGAAAATTTAGAAATTGGAGGTGTAGAAATGTCTATTGTTTCTCCTTCAGATAATAATTCTTACTCTTCTGGCAACAGCTTAGACATCAACCTTACAGGAATTTTTATGAATCCTAGCCCTTCTTTATTGCAGTTTGATGTAATTGTTTTTTCTGAGTTAAATGATAATACTTTTAACCAATTTGATTTTAACATTGATTGCGCAAATACTATTTCAAGTTTTGATAATGTTAGTTTATTTTATCCTAACCCTACATATTCTGTTGTGAATTTGATGGTTAAAAATTTGAAAGCGGTTAAAATATTTGATATTAAAGGACAACTGATGTTGTTTGATGAAAATCCTGTAAATAGAATTGATGTTAGTCAATTATCTCAAGGTTTGTATTTTGTGGAATTAATCAGTTATGGAAAAAGTAATGTAGAGCAATTAATCGTTAGATAAGGCTTTTAATTTCAAACTTGCTAATAAGCTAGTAATTCCAACAATTACCCCTAACAATAAAATACTTTGTCCTAAAGTGTAAATATCGGCTATCCAGCCCATAAGTGGTGCCATAATAGCAAAGGTTGCTCTAATACAAAAACTTCTTACAGACAAGACTGTCGCTCTTATGTTAGAAGGTGTTATATCGTTTATATATGTTCGCATAATAGGAGTAGCTAATCCTCTGATAATATATACTGTCGTAATCAAAATTAATCCCAATATGGCAGTTGATTTTGAAATTAAAAAAATAGATGTACTAATACCTAAACTTATGAAAATCAAAAAACTTTTTTTAGAAAAAAATGTTTGCAATCTGTAGGCATTTATAGATGAAAAGCCAGTAGTTAGGTTTAAAAACGCCCAAGCAAATCCAAAGTATTTTAATGGCATTTCAATGCTTTTAAAATAAGGTTGTGCAAACCATGCAAGAGATAGGGTAGCAAAGCCAATAGCAGACGATAGTATTATCAACCACTTCAGCATCTTATTTTCTACTAGAGAAAATTTAACAACTTGCCATATGGCTTTGAAACTTTTTGGTAGTTTATTTTGTTGATGTTCTTTAGGCTCTACTAAAAATAATGTAAATGGTATAATGAGCCCTGCTACAATAACTTGAATTTCCCAAGGTAATCTTAAAGATATTTCTGCTAATAAACCACCACAAATTCCTGCAATGGCCTCTGAGAAGTTTCCAATGCCATAAGCTATTCCTTCAACTTTAGTGTATTCATTTTCTTTTTTACTTTCAGCAAGAGAATCATACAAAATAGCCGAATCTGCTCCAGAAATAAAACTTGAACCAATACCTAAAATAATTTCACCAATGATAAAATACCAAAAACTGAATGAAAGGCTGATGATTAGAAAACCAAAAAAACAGAAAATCGCTCCTAATATCAAGGTGTTTTTTCTGCCAAATACATCGGCTAAATAGCCTGATGGAATTTCCATTGCTGCTACCATAAAGGAATACATACCTTGTAGAATCATCACCTCTTGTAGACTTAATCCATTTTCTTGAAAAAATAGCACAACAATAGGCATGACTATCATAAACCATTTCAATCCTTTGATCACATAAAGCTTCCAGATATTAGAGTAAATATTCATTTATGACCTTGGATGATGTGATAGTATTGATTGTTTTAAAAATTCTCTGTTGATGTGTGTATAAAGTTGAGTAGTTGTAATGGATTCATGTCCAAGCATTTCTTGAACTGCTCTAAGGTTAGCGCCTCTTTCTATTAATTCTGTGGCAAAGCTATGTCTAAATGTATGTGGACTTATATTTTTCTTTATTTGTGCCTTTTCAGCAAGTTCTTTAACAATATTAAAGATGGATACTCTACTTAAATATTTACCTCTTTTACTTAAGAAAATGTAATCTTCCTGTCCTTTTTGAATACTCAGATGGCATCTGACTTCATCAACATATATATTCAGCACTTTTGCTGTTACATTACCTATTGGAATCAAACGCTCTTTGTTACCTTTTCCAATTACTTTTATAAACCCATCTTTTTTATACCAATTGGAAAGCTTTAGGTTAATAAGTTCTGAAACTCTTAAACCACAGCCGTATAATGTTTCTATTATAGCTTTATTGCGTTGTCCTTGTGGTTGGCTCAAATCAATAGCGTTTATAATTTGGTCAATTTCTTCAGTACTTAAGGTGTCAGGAAGTTTCAGCCCTTTTTTTGGTCCTTCAATTAGGTTGCTAGGGTCGTTACTAATTACATCTTCTAATATCAAATATTTGAAAAAAGCTTTAATTCCAGATATTATTCTAGCTTGACTGCTAGCACTCATTCCGATTTCTGCTACCCAGCGGATAAAGGCGGTCAAATCACTAGTATTTATTTTTTTAACACTAACTTTATTACCGTTCATATCTAGATAGTCAACGAGTTTATTGACGTCTCTTACATAAGATTCAATAGAATTTTCTGATAGATTCCTCTCCAACATCAAATAAGAACGAAAGCCATTTATGTTATTTTTCCAACTCATTGATTACTTTTGTACTATGAAAGTCGTAATTGTTAATGGACCAAATTTAAACTTATTAGGCGTAAGAGAAAAAAGTATTTATGGTGATCAATCATTCGAAGAATATTTAAAAGAATTACGTCAAACTTTTCCTAGTATAAATATAAGCTATTTTCAGAGTAATGTAGAAGGTGAAATTATTAATTGTCTTCATGAAAATGGCTTTGATAGCGATGCTATTATTCTAAATGCTGGAGGTTATACTCATACCTCTGTAGCTATCGCAGATGCTATATCTTCCATTGATACTGCTGTTATTGAGGTTCACATTTCAAATATTTATTCTAGAGAAGATTTTCGTAAAAAATCTTTAATAGCTCCATATTGTAAAGCTAGTATTTGTGGTTTTGGATTAGATAGTTACCGTTTGGTTCTTGAAAGTTTAAAAAACTAATTCACTAAAAATCCACGATGAGGTTTCAGTCTTTTTTTAACGAAATCCAAATCACTTTCTTTAATAATAAGCGAGCAAATAGAGTAAAGTTCGCTAATCTGTTCTGATGAGGTATCTGTATATGAAATGTCTTCTTTTATCATAAATTCAGCAAGATGTATAAGTTGATGTTCAGCAGTTTTTAAAGCATCCGCACCTCTAAAATCCCAAACTAGACGAATTTTATTTTCCATGAAACATGTGTTCAACAGATTGATTAAACAATTCACTAAGTGTTATCCCTTGGCAGAGTGCTTGTTGCGGAATAATACTTTCCTCAGAAAGACCGGGTACAGTATTTGCTTCTATGATATAAGGTTCATTGTTCATTATAATAAAATCAACTCTTGCAATTCCATTTAGTTCTAACAATTTATAAATTTCAATAGTTCTATCAGAAACTTTTTTTGCTAAGCTGTCAATAATTCGTGCCGGAGTGATTTCTTTTGATTTACCCTCGTATTTAGCTTCGAAATCAAAAAAGTCATTTTCACTGACAATTTCTGTAATCGGAAAAGTTTCAATTGTGCCGTTTAGGTTATGAACACCACAAGTTACTTCAATGCCAATTAATAAGGATTCAATAAGGATATATTCGTCGTGCTTAAAAGCTATGTTTATGGCGGGCGTTAGTTCTTCAATAGATTTGACCTTGCTGATACCAAAACTACTTCCGTTACCATTAGGCTTAACGAAACATGGTAGTTTCAACTGTTTAATGATGTTTGAAGAATCTATTGTATCTCCTTTTTTTAGTTTTATAGACTTAGCACAAGGAATATCAAAATTTCTTAAATATTCGTTACAGGCTCCTTTGTCAAAACTTAATGCAGAAGCTTTAACTCCAGAACAGGTATAAGGTATTTCTAAATTATCAAGATAGTGTTGTAGTACGCCATTTTCTCCAGGTGTTCCGTGAATAGCCATAAATACACCGTCAAATTTTATCATTTGATTGTCAACATCTACACTAAAATCGGATTTATTAATAGGGTATGACTTTCCGTTTTTTTCTAATCTCCAGCCTTCATTGTCGATAATTACAGCAAAGGCATTGTATTTCTTTTTATCTAGAAAGTTCAATGCGACCTTTCCACTTTTTAGTGAAATTACTTTCTCAGCAGAAAAGCCTCCCATTACAACGGCGATATTCTTCATAATTCAAAAATAAACTAAATACATATAATCACGACAAGGGCAGCATAATTATTATATTTGTTTTTCGTTATCGATTAATATGGAAAATAGCAACAATTCTTGGTTATCGTTTTTATTAACTAAATCATTTTACAAAAATTTATCGTTTTCACTCACAACAGTTATTGTTATTGTTTTATCAATATTGTTGGTGTTGAGGTTTTATACTCGTCATGATGATTTAATTGAATTACCAGATTTTAGCGGTATGGATATTCAAGAAACAGATAGTATTTTAAGTGAAAAATCATTGAGATACATTGTTATAGATTCTGTTTTTAATACGGAACTTGCTCCTCATAGCATAATTGACCAAGACCCTATTGCTGGTTCTTTTGTAAAAGAAGATAGACGAATTTATCTTACTATAGTTGCTAAACGCAAAAAACAAGTTGTGATGCCAAGGTTAGTTGACTTGAGTTTACGTCGTGCAGTTTCTAAATTGAAGTCACTAGAGCTTTCAGTTGGTAATTTAAACTTTGTTCCTGATATGGCTAAGAATGCGGTGCTTAAACAAACGATTGATGGTAAAGAAGTAGAGTCTGGCACTCAAGTATTTGTAGGCACACAAGTTGACTTAGTAGTAGGAGACGGGCTGAGTGATGTGATGGTTAATCTTCCAAATTTAAATGGATTGACCAAAGAAGACGCTGAAATTTTACTTCAAATGAATTCTATTAATTTAGGTTTAGTTCTTTACGATTCTTCTGTTAAAGATAGTGCTACAGCTGTAGTTTATCGTCAGCGTCCTTCAGCTGAAGATAATGCAATGATTAATTTAGGTAGAAACGTTGATATATATCTTACATCAAACAATAGTACCGATGAATAGATTAATAGTTGTCTTGATATTAATTTGTCAAATTTCGGTAGCTCAGGAATTTGTAAATCCCTTGATGTATAATTCACAAATACCTCAATCTTTTCCAAGGTCAGCTTTTGAATCAAATACGCCAATAGATTTACCATTTTATGATGATTTTTCTGACTATTTAGTATATCCAAAGTCTTCTAATTGGTTAGATAATGATGTTTTTGTAAATAGAAATTATCCAATAAACCCATTAAATATTGGTGTAGCTACTTTTGATGGTTTAGATTCAATTGGTACTCCTAGAAATTTAGCATCAGAAACAGTCCATGGCCCATCCGATTTTTTAACATCTAGGCCTATAGATTTATCAAATTCATCTGAAGTTTATTTATCCTTTTATTTACAATCAACAGGGATAGGGAATGAGCCAGAATCTAATGATATATTTATGTTAGAATGCTTAGATACGGCTTTAATATGGCATACGGTTTGGGATACTACAGGCTACAGCCTTTCGGATTTTGAAAAGATTATTATTACCCTTAATGATAATGCTTTTTTACACGACTCCTTTCAATTTAGGTTTCATAATGAAGCTACATTATCTGGTAATTTTGATCACTGGCACTTAGATAATGTATTACTTACTGATGATTTATCTTTATCCAATGACATAGAAGATTTGGCTTTTGTCTATGAGACTTCTCAAATGTTGAACTTTTATACTTCTATTCCTTGGACTCATTTTGATCAAAATAGAGCCTCTTATATGGCGTCTACGATGGACACTTGGGTTAGGAATAATTACTCAACTACACAAAGTGTAGACTATGCCTATGATATTTATACTCAAGATAACGATTTAATATTCCATTATCCTTCTACTGGTCCTAGTAGAAATGATGAAATACCAGCTTTTCAAACAAATAACTTTTCCTATTCTGATGATTCTCCTGCTGCAATTACAGTGGGTGTATCTGCTTTTCCATCAACTAGTCCTGGTTTAAAATCTAACTCATTTACTATTGTTCAGTCTCTAGCAACCGATGATAATGATTTATTTAAAACTAATGATACTTTGAAGTATTTTCAACACTTTGACAATTATTATGCCTTAGATGATGGCTCTGCTGAAGCCTCATATGGAATAAATGTTGATGGGGGTATGGTTGCTATGTTGTTTAATATTTCTGAATACGACACCCTAAAAGCTGTTCAAATTCATTTTGAAGAAAACTATGAAGATTCTGATGGTCAAGCGTTTAGTATTACATTATGGAATAGTGAATCGGGGATTCCATCTGATATAATTTATCAAAGTCAAATATTTTACCCTCAATATATAGACGTTAAAAACGGTTTTTATGAGTATGTATTAGAAAGCCCTATTAGTGTATCTGGTTCAGTGTTCATTGGTTGGGAACAATATTATGACGAAATCATAAATGTTGGATTGGATAAAAACACCATCAATAATGATAGAATGTTTTATAATCTTGGAGCTGGTTGGAATCAATCTAATTGTGCTGATTGTGATGGTACTTGGATGATTAGACCAGTATTTGGAAGTTTGACCACTTCATCGATAGATAATGTTTTAACTACTTCTTTTGGAGTGTTTCCTAACCCTGCATCAACTTCAGTTAGTATTGAATTTGAAGAACCTCATACGCTTTCTGTTTTCAATTTGAGTGGTAAGCAAGTTTATAAGAAGTTTTCTGATGACCGACATAATATTGACTTACAATCGTTTTCTAAAGGTATATACATACTTGAAATACAAAGCGATTACCAAAAACACAGAAAAAAGTTAGTAGTACAATGATGAATGAAGTGGAGGAGGAATTATTTGAACATCATCGAGTGGTTGTCGACAAAGGGCAAGAACCTCTTAGAGTAGATAAATTTCTTATAAATCGACTTGAGGGTACTTCTAGAAACAAAATTCAACAAGCGGCTATTGATGGTTATATACACGTTAATGATAAGGCTGTAAAATCTAACTACAAGGTTAAGCCCCATGACGTAGTTACGGTCATGTTTAAAAATCCACCTAGGGAAATTGAACTTATTCCTCAGGATATTCCATTAGACATTATCTTCGAAGATGATGATATAGTCATTTTAAATAAAGAGGCTGGAATGGTGGTTCACCCTGGTTACGGCAATTATTCGGGTACTTTAGTAAATGCTTTAGCCTATCATTTTAAAGATTTACCTGCCAATGGTGGCGATATTACACGACCTGGCTTAGTACATCGTATTGATAAAAACACCACAGGATTGATGGTTATTGCCAAAAATGAGATGGCTATGACTTCATTATCTAAGCAATTTTTTGATAGGACTATTGATAGGAGATACAATGCCTTAGTTTGGGGTGAATTAAAAGACGAAGAAGGTAGCATTGAAGGTCATATAGGGAGAAGTCTTAAAAATAGAAAAGTTATGACAGTCCTTCCTGATGGAGAGTATGGAAAACATGCTAAAACCCATTATAAAGTATTGGAACGCTTTGGATACATTAGTCTTGTGGAATGTAAGCTTGAAACGGGGCGTACCCACCAAATAAGAGTGCATTTCCAACATATAAAACACCCGCTTTTTAATGATTTTGAATATGGTGGAGATAAAATTTTAAAAGGGACGACCTTTTCAAAGTACAAGCAATTTGTTGAAAACTGTTTTCTTATGATTCCTCGTCAATCTTTACACGCCAAAAGTTTATCTTTTTCTCATCCTCGTACAAATGAATGGTTAAGTTTCGATTCAGAATTACCTGATGATATGAAAAGTGTCATTGAAAAGTGGAGAAACTATGCTATTCATAAGATTTAATAGCTTTTAAAATCTTCTTTCTCAAATACAAAATCGTTATAGTCTTTAACGGTATTGTACACTGTATCTCTTTCAATTGGGTGTCTCTTTACATTTTTAATGAGTTCCACTAATTGTTGTGTGGATAAACTAGGACTTTGCTCTTCAGCACCTGCCATAGAGTAAATTTTAGTAGTGTCATCAATAGTTCCATCGATATCATTTACTCCATAAGAAAGGCTCATTTGAGCCGTATTTCTACCAATCATTGGCCAGTAAGCTTTTAGGTGTGGAAAATTATCCATAAAAATTCTACTGATAGCATATACTTTTAAATCTTTAATGACACTGACTTCTGGAATATGTGACATTTGATTGTCCCCGTTTCTAAATTTTAGAGGAATAAAAGTGTTAAAACCTTGAGTCTTATCTTGTAAGTTTCTAAGTCTGTTCATATGGTCAATAAGGTGCTTAGGTGCTTCTATGTGTCCATACAGCATGGTTGCGTTAGATGGCATACCTAATTTGTGAGCTGTTTCATGAATCTCTAACCATTGTTCAGAAGAACACTTGTCATTACAAATTTCAGCTCTAATTTGTTCATCAAAAATTTCAGCACCACCTCCTGGCAAAGAATCTTGACCATGTGATTTAAGAATGCTCAATCCTTCTTCAAAACTTACTTTAGCTTTTCTACACATATACTCTAGCTCAACTGCAGTAAAGGCTTTTACATGAATATCAGGTCTAATTTCTTTAACTCTCTTGATGAGGTTTGCAAAATAGTGTAAACCCATTTTAGGGTGAACTCCACCGACAATATGTACTTCTGTAATAGGTTGGTCTTTATACTCTTCCATCTTTTGGATAATATGTTCTTCAGATAATTCCCAACCTTCTGTTTTATGTTTAAGTAACTTAGAGTAGGAGCAAAACTTACAATCAAAGACACAAATATTTGTAGGTTCTATGTGTATATTTCTATTAAAATAAGTAAAGTTTTGATGTTTTTTTTCTCTTACAAAGTTGGCAAGTGAACCTAAAAAGGATAAATCAGCATCAAAAAGGCTAATACCTTCTTCGGCTGTTATTCTTTCGCCACCTATTACTTTTTCTGCAATTTTTTTGAAGTCGGCATTAAGAGACTTATTTTCGAGAATGTGTGATAAAGTGTTGTTCATTTAACGATTTAAAATCAGTCTTTCTGTTATTTTTTCCTCACCATTAGAAAACTCTATAAAATAAACACCATTACTTTTTGATGATAAATCTATTTTAAGACTATTAAGTAAGTTGTTTGAATATACTTCTTTACCTAGAATAGTGTATACTTTAACTTGAGTTAAATCTTCATTTTCTTTACTAACAAATATTATTCCACTTGTTGGGTTAGGAAAGATGTTAAGGGATTGTTTGAATTCTTCTAAATCAATACTGCTTCCTTCAGAGTCCACAAGTATATATGCAGACTTAATCTCTGAACTTTCATCATCACCTTCAGTTACTTTAAGTCTTACTGTAAAGTTACCACTATTACTGTATGTTACCACTGGTGAGGGTTCATTGGAATTTGCAGGACTTACACCTGCACCATAAAAGGTCCATTCATAAGAGTCAGGATTTCCAGTTCCTGTATAGCTGAATTGCGTGGCGTATCCCGTAAGAACGTGAGTATGCGAAGCTTTGAAGTTTGAAAAAAGTGATGTTCCACAAACTTTACCATCTAAGCTAGTTACACCAGAATTAGTTGGATCTAACCAAGGCTTTAGTTGTCTATTGCTAGTATTTCCATTTTGATCCCAGCTGTATGAAAACTTTCCATAAAAGTCTGAGCCATTTAGTAAAAATGCTGGTGAACAAGCAGAACTTCCTGTAGAGAGATCACCCACTATTTGTTTATTGGCGTTTAATAGAGGGCTTCCTGATGAACCACCTTCAGTAACTCCATGACCATTATCAGTTGATGCCCATTTGACTCTCCAATCATATCCGGAACTTGTAGCTGATTGAGTATACCTTGATATTTTTTTTATATCACCAGCAGGATGGTGAATACCTACTCCATTTGTTGATGCTGAATTCGCTCTGTTCCATCCTGCAGCAAATAAACCATAATCATATGGGGGTTCGTTATTTAATTCAATTAGATGAAAATCTGAAGTTCCACTTATACTACCTGTAGCACTACTATTAGAAATTTTGCTACAACCAGTCATTGTGTTGGATGATGGACTGCTATTAGGGTTTTCACATTCAGATGCCTCATAATTAAAGTAAAATAACCATTGATTCATATCATTTGTTGTAGCATAGGAATTATTGTCATCATCAAAAGTGCAGTGGTCAGCAGTTAAGATGTATGGCTTACAATTTTGTTCAGTATTATTAATAAATGAACCGCTACACCAATAACTATTACCACCAATTTTTATGCTAATTCTACAAACTGCTCTTTTGACATCTTGCCAGTTATCTCCTTCTGGTGAACAATTGACATTAACTTGACAAGATTCCGAGTCACCAAAACCGCTTACACTTCTAGCTTTATTGATTGAGCGATATGCATAAGAAACTTGATTGATATGAATGATAGGTTGTCCTTCACCTTTTTGAACATATTCTAAAGTTAATTCGCTATCTTCAATGATTTCGTTGGCAAAAAAGCCACTTTCGTGATTATTTGCATTTGTATAAGCACCCAAAAGTTTAGTTTTATCAGAATTGTAAATAAATAAGTTACCATTAGATGGAAGCCAAAAAGCATCGTAGTATAATCCTAAAGCTTGTGCTCCTTCAGATTTGATATTCACTCGCCATACCCTTATATCATTTCCCAGATTTTCCCATAATCCATCTTTGGAAGGGTCTATATCACAATCTAGCTGAACTGCGTATCTGTAAGGTTTACCTTTTAATGCATTATCATTATCTTCTTTTTCTATAGTAATTATATTTGGAGCTACTAGTTCTACAGTAGGGACTTCTCTAGATAAAGTTTGTGAAAAACTAACCGGTATATCGTCAGAACTAATTTGTGAAAAACTGAATTGACTAACTAGAATGCATAATATTAAAAGAGACTTTCTCATTGAATGATTATTTTTTGGTATTGAGTGTATTCGTTTTGGGTACTTATAAGAACTAAATAGGGTCCTTTATCAAGATGGTACAAATTTAACTCTTCTTCTTTGTTGTGGCAATTTTTTTCTAATACAATCTTACCCATTAAATCATAAATTCTTATGTATTCAATTTTAAATGGTGATTCAATTATTAGCATGCCATTACTGGGGTTTGGATAAACTATTAATGCATCTTGTTGTGATAGCTCTTTAATTGTTGAAATGGTACATAAGTCGAATTCAATTTCGGAATTAAAATTTCCATTAAATACTTGGTTATTAATAGATATAAAACCATTTCCAAAATCACAACATATTCCGTCTTCGTATTCATCGTAAACTACTAGTGTATAGCAACTGTCAACATCTTGACAAAAACTAAACGTATTGAGCTGATTGCTTACAAGTTCATTTTCATATGCTATAATCTCGTTGTTATCATTTAGTATTTCCCATCTATTTTCTTCAGCATAGTTGTCTGTTTGAATTTGAAATTCAAAGGGTGAGCCATCTTTCAGATTAAAATTAACTACTAAGGTGTCATTGTTGGGATTTAAATCACGAAATCCGTTTGGAGAAGATGAATAAATTAAAAGAGTATGTTGACCTGCTGATAAAGTGTAATTACCGAGATTAATCTCTACTGATGAGTTTGGCAAAAGGTCACCACTCCATTCCATCATTTGTGTTTCATCATCATCAATTTGAAAATAAATTTGAGTTTCGTATACACTAGAGGTTGAATAGTTGTATAGTGAAGTTATTAATTCAAATTCATAACCGCAAAAATCTTGGTTATTTGCTGGAGATACATTTTCGATGATACCAATATCTTCATAGGGTAGTGAACAGGCTTGCGATTGAATTAAATCTGTTCTCTGCGAATTTAAGGTGGCATGCATTCTATCTTTTTGTCCTTCTGTAAAAAGATTCATGCAAGCATCGTCTGTGTAGTCCATAAAGTTTTGAAACATATCCCCATTATTTGAGCAAGTTGGGCTAGGGTGTGAAGGGCAACCGTAGTTTTCTGTATCTTGTATAGGAGTGTCTTGCACTTGGTCGTTTCCGCAATTGCTATCTCCCCAAATATGTAAAAGATTGAGCCAGTGACCAAGCTCATGAGTAGCAGTTCTACCTTTGTTAAATGGAGGAGAAACATCTATAGTTCCAAAATTACTATAATTAATGACTACAGCATCTCTACTTTCAATACCCCCTGGAAAAGAGGAGAAGCCAAGGGCATTAGTTAAATCACAAACGTAGATATTTAAATATCTTTCGGGGTTCCAAATAGTCTTACCCCCCAAAGAATCGTGAAAAATTCGGTTGTCGTATAAAGAAAATGAACTAATATCGGTTTGGGTGTAGGTAATTCCCGACGTGCTGTCATTATTAGGTGTTCGCTGAGCTAGACAAAAATTGATATTGCAGTTGGCTGCAACATTAAGAAATTCTGCTGGCGTTTGATTGGCATCAGGATTATTTCGATTAAAATCTTGATTAAGCACATCAAGCTGGTTTTGAATTTGTTCTATAATAATATTCTCGCTTTCGTTTTCATAAAGTATATGGAAAACTACAGGTATGTTGTATGAGTTTAAAGCGGTACTTTTTTCCCATTTTATAATGTCATTTTCAATTATTTGACGCTTTTCAATGAGCTGAGGGTGGTCTTTAGTATCAGCATTCCATCTTTGCATAGTACCACATCTAAGCTGAGAAAATCCCTGAGATGATGTGATTATCAAAAGTAACAAGGTCAAGGTTATGTAGGATATTCGCCTCATATCAAAGTCTAAGGTTGAAAATCAGGATTGTTGATAAAACTTGTATCTGTCAAGGTTTTTAGAAAATTTATCAAATCTAGTTTGTTTTGTTGGCTCAAACCTAATCCTACACCAACTTTTTTCATTAATGGGTCAATAGTAGTTGAATTATGACCGCCAAAATTATAATGTTCAATTACCTCTTCTAAGGTTTGAAATCTGCCATCATGCATGTATGGTGCTGTAAGTTCGATATTTCTAAGAGATGGGCTTTTAAACTTACCTTTATCATTAATATCTCCAGTAACATTAAACCTTCCGTTATCCATTTCTAACTCTGGGTCTAGACCATTATTATGGAAATCATTACTTGTGAATAAAGGGTAGGAGTGACAGTGAAAACAATCGCCTTTTTCTGTGGTGAAAATTTCTTTACCTCTCAATTCTGAAGGTGTGAGACTTGCTCTGTAGTCTAAGAATTTATCGAATTTAGAATCGGCAGAAATTAGTGTTCTTTCAAATTGGGCTATAGCTTTAACTACATTTGTTGAATCTATTATTCTTGTGTTGAATGCTAATTCAAAAAGATTTTTGTATTCTTCACTTTGCATTAACTTAGAACTTACTTCTTTCCAATTTAAAGAATGTAATTCAATTGGGTTGATAACTGGTTCAAAAGCTTGACTTTCTAAGTCAGATATGCTTCCATTCCAGTTAAAATCTTTTGACCATGCAAGATTTATTAAAGCCATAGCATTTCTGTTTCCAGAAATACCATCTATTCCAATATTATATTGTGAATTATTTGCAAATGAGCTTATTTGCAAATGACAATCAGAACAAGACATTGTATTATCTCCTGAAAGAAGAGGGTCGTAGAAAAGTTTTTTACCTAATTTAATACCTTCTTCTGTCATGGGGTTATCAGCTGAAATACTAGCTTGTGGAAAGCCATTCGGCTTTTCTAAAACTATATAATTTGGATTATAAATAAATGGCTCAACATAAGGGATATCTCTTTGACAAGAAAAGAGTATCAATGTTAAAATTATATGTATATGTTTAATGAATTTCAAAAGAGTTAGAGAAGTTATCCATTAATAGTCGTGCCAACTTATTATTAGTACTTTGGTGTGGTAAGTCATTAGAAAAATCAACAGAGTCAAAAATTTTAGATAAATCTACATCAACTATAATGGTGCTTGGATTTTCATAGGATATGTCTACAGGTTTTTCTATAGCTACATTTCTAAGTAAATCACTGTGAGCTAAATGATAGGTTAATGGATAATAATCATCGCCCAATAGTGTATCTATTTTGCCTTCTATCATTACAAAAATATAAGACGAGGGCTCCATTGCCCAAAAGGTATTTTGATTCAGTCCTAATGGATGGTTTACATCATAATTTGCAGGAGTTGTGCTATTCTGTTCACTATTCAGTCCCAAATCAAAATACAAGCTATCAAAAGTTCCTTCTTCTAGGTCAAAAACTAGACTTTTGGAATTAGTATTGTCTATATCGTAGAGGTGAACTTCACTAAGAAATTTGTTCTCATCTGAAGACTTGAGTTGGATGTTACTTATATAGAATTTAATTTTTTCAAGACGAAAACTATAATCTTGGCTTTGTATAGTATCGTACTTGCCAAAAGCTTGATTATCATTAACTAGTCTAAACTCTATATTTAAACTACCGTTGTATAAGCAAGAGTTATCATTTTCATTAGCCTCACTATCATAATTAATAGCGTTAGCATCGGTACAGCCAGGTTCTTTACATGAGAAAAATGTCAGTAAAAAACCAAATAAAACTAAGTTAAAAATATGAGAAATCTTCATAGGTACAAATATAACGATTATCTAGATTTAAATTATTAAACGTTGATAGTAAGTGATTAATTGTTAAATGGACTAATTGTGAATAAGTGTTGTCGGTTTTAAGGCATTTTTTTCTATTAATTATCTATTTTGCGAATACAAATCGATGAGTAAAAACCTACATATATACCGTTCTTCTGCTGGCTCTGGAAAAACCTACTCTTTGGTGCGCAATTTCTTAGCAATGGCATTGGTTGGTGATGGTAGAACATTTTATCCTCGTTATTTTAGACATATTTTAGCTATTACCTTTACTAACAAAGCGGCATCTGAAATGAAAGAACGGGTGTTATCGTTCATTTCCGATTTGTCAAAAGGCGTAGGTCAGGGCAAAGATCATTCATTCTTTAGTCAAATTCAGGAGGATACTTCTTTAAGCGATGAGGATATTAAAAATCGCTCACAGCAGATTCTCACAGCTATATTACATAACTATACAGATTTATCTATTTCTACTATTGATAAATTTGTTTTTCGCATTGTACGAACTTTCGCCCATGATTTGCAAATGGCTCAAGCCTTTGAGGTAGAGATGGATAAAGATTTGCTAATACAGCCAACTGTATCTTTTTTAATTAGTCGAATAGGAACAAATAAAGAAGTGTCTGATGCTTTGGTTGCATTTGCTTTGAGCAAGGCTGATGAAGGCAAGAGTTATAATCTTGAAAATGCTCTTGAACAGTTTGCTAAACATTTATTCATCGAAAAATCTGAGAAGTTTATTAGTTCACTTAATGATGTAAGTATTTCTGACTGTTTGGAAGTAAAGAACGATTTATTATCAGAAATCGATGCTTTTGAACAGTTGTTGTTAAATAAAAGAAAGGAATTCTTAGCTTTTTGCAAAAATTTCAATCTAGGTCCAAAAGACTTTACGAGAAGTTCATTTTACAATTATTTTAATAATTTTAGAAAACGTTCTTCAGATAAATTCTTCCCCTCAGACATATTGCTGAAAAACCTAGCTAATAACAAATGGAGTGCTAATTCGGTAGATGAGGATAAAAAAGAAATCATAATCAATCACGCTGATTTTCTAAGCGCTCTTTTTGAAGATGTACAAAAGCATTTAAGAGTAGGCTTTAAGGATTATATTTTTAATAAGCTCTTATTTAACAATATCTTTTCCATAGCAGTACTGAATGAGTTGTCAAAGGAATTAGAACAGTTTAAAGAAGAAAATAATGTCAAGCATATTTCAGAATTTAACAACGCCATTGCAGAAATAATCCGTAAAGAGCCTACACCATTTGTTTATGAAAGG
>Ga0115013_10001049_pt1 | contig 16273 bp, 14 predicted proteins | sample SouAtlMetagenome_2_FD_88686 | JGI IMG/M metagenome (GOLD analysis project Ga0115013, IMG submission 88686) | Marine eukaryotic phytoplankton communities from Atlantic Ocean - South Atlantic ANT15 Metagenome | ecosystem: Environmental > Aquatic > Marine > Oceanic | place: South Atlantic Ocean...
GCTGTGTGTGTATGTAACCCACAACGCATTGCCCCTTGCCACTGTGCAGAGATCCTCTGTGTGGTGCTTTGCTCTGGTGGGCACACATGCATTGCTTGCTGCTTGCCTGGCACCCATGGGACTTTTCGTGCAGTGTGACACCAATTTTGAGATACTGTAGATTGCTGGCAGAATTTCCCCGACGAATCCTATCGATTGAATTCCGATTCGTCGAGAACGTCAAAAAAGATCCTCTACTTCATAATATCATCTATCATCACTGCCGACTCCATTGATTGTTGTCTATCTATCTAACAAAACTATGCCAAGCCTAATCAAAGCCGTGAAAAATAAAAAGGAAGAGAAATGGTTGCAAGAAGTCTATAACGATGATCAAGGCTGGTTGGCTTTTGACGAGTGGGCGGAACTGTATGAGCCACCAGCGAAACCAAAGGAGCCAAAACAGAAGCCCGCGTTTGTGGAGAAGCGAATCGAGAAGAAAAAGACCAAGGCCAAGGAAAACATTCTCGAAAAACTAGAAATCGGTATTTCCACCAAACTCGTGTTGCTGGCATTGGAAGCGATGGCAAAACTGATGAATCAGGTCGAAGAGAAATTACGAAGCCCCACTACCAACGCCTCGAAAGATATCGTCATGCTGACACTGAAATTGATCAACAGCTTGAGTGCTGTCGTGCTCTCGAAACGGTTTGCAAATGCCAACAAGCACATGAGCTCCAAAAAGGCCAAATATTTTGAAGACACGGCAATTCAACACCTGGCCGACTGCCTCGATGGAATCGTGGCACACGGGAGTAATCAGCTGGCCAAGGTGCAACTTTTGTTGCGGACGCAATTTGCGCCTGGCAATGGCCTGGACAAGGTTCAATCTTTTGCTTCCGAGAAGCTGGACGATTTGCTGTTGGTGGCGGAACAAAAATCCGACGAAAAATTGTTCGAGAGACAGAGCAAAGTGGATGCTAAAATCCGGGATTCCCAAGAAATCTTGACCAAGTTCGGCATCCAGCCCCCCAAGCCGCCCACCGAGGAGATTGCCAGCAAAGTGAAAGATCGAAAGGACGAATTGAGAGCGATGGTTGCGTCGGTTATCAAGCAAACGGTCTTGCAGAAATTGGAAACCCTGGACGCTTGGATTTCGTATTATGTGGACCAATTGTTAGTCTTGTTCACTCTAGCCACGGCCAAAGCTTCGGTGGCCATGGCGAAGAAACAAGAGCAAGATACGCACGCTACAATTGTCAAAATCACCCAAGATATTTACGAGAATTTTGAATTGACGATCCGGGCGGAAGTTGGCAAAGTGTTGTCGATGATTGGCAATCTCGTCGAACAACCAAAATCGGAGGGCGAGGATCTCAGCGACGATGAAGTTGACAGTTCATAGTTTCAAAGCCGATTAATTTGATCAACAGCCATTGGCTTATGCCAAGAAAATTTTTTTATGGATACATGTAAATAATTGGTTAAAAGTGTTTTCATACAACCTACATGAGGTTTCAGATTGTTATTTTCGTGATCACTCCTTCCTCACGTTGGATAAAAACTAGCCAACTCCGTTTCTAGAAGGTTGCAAAGCTATTATTTGTCTTGGTTACCAAGGACAAATGGTGCGGGCTTTCAGTCGAACAGAGATCCCACATCAATCATCCATAAATCGGAGTAGTATGTGCGAGTGAAGCGGTCGAAGCCCGCAAAGAAAAATACACGGCTGGATTGGACAAAGGATCCCGGAGCCCAGCGAGATCTTCCCGGATGTGGGGCCAACCTATGCCACACGGAGTTTTCCGGATTAAAAGCATGGAATTCGCCAGTGTCCATGAAACCATGGTTGCGCCCGTCTCCGCTCAGGACAAAGCCCATCGTCTTGTTGCTGTTGCACGATTCGGCCACCGTCAGTTGGGTCCCAGCAACCCTCGCTTCTGTCGTTACAGGGACTGCACTTTCTATGTCTACCACATCCAGCTCGTAGCTTGCAAAATCCTTTTCTCGGTACCACGATTCTTTGACAGCGTCGTAGCGATGCCAATCCCTTTTGACATTGGGGCCAGATCCGATACTATTGGCGTGTCCAAAACCAACATAGGAGTATGGCCCAATCGCAAAATAAAAGGGATGGTGGCGTTCACTTCCGGGAAAATCGTCGAGTTGTCTCCATGAGTTATTTTCGATGCTATACGACCAATAATCTTTCAGGTTGGATCTTTCATTGCCCAATCCCAAGTGGATTTCTCCAATATCCTCGATGAAATTCATGGCCGGATGCTTACGCCCTGTTCCTGGGAAATCGGCCAGCCGCTTCCAAATATGGGTCGACATGTCAAACACCCACCAAGCCTTGAGATAATCCGAATTAGAAACTCCGAGTCCCAGATACGCCTTGGTGTTGCCGCAATCGGTCGTCGAGGCCACCCCGTAGGCAAAACTTATTGCCTCACCGGGATAGCCCGAGTCGGTATTTGTCAGATCCACCCACAAGTCGGCTTCTGCGTCGTAGTACCAAAAATCCTTGGTTGCAAAGTCTTGTTGGGTGGTCCCCCCTAGCACAAATGCGTGTGTCTTATTGGCAAAGGTAATGGGATGGTGCCGACCCGCAGCTGGGAAATTGGCCATTTTCTTCCAAGCCATGGGCTGTGCTGGAACCGGTGAATCTGTCGGTGCATCACTCAGTGAGACCGGAGCAGGAGTGGGATCCTTTGGTTTTGGGGTGCAATAATCGAATTCCTCGCAAAATTGGCGGACTCTGCGCTTGGTGCCAACAGCAGAACGCTTGCAATAGATTCTGCAACCGTTCTCTCGCAGCCTTGGAAAGAGTTCATACTTTTTGAGCTTTTGTCGGTTCTTACAGACGCGGATGCATTTTTTCATGGCATTTTTGTATTGCTGGGTGCCTTTTACCTTGCCTACAAATTCTGCCCTCAAAACTTTAGTGCCCAGCTTATTGCATCGGCAGCACTGATCATCAATGCACCTTTTGGCATGCTATCGGAAAAATATTTGAAAAGGAATGACGTGAGTCTCGATTCGAACCAAAACAATTCCAATTTGCGAGCACAATATACATACCACAAGAAGGGTTAAAGAAAATAGTAGCAGACATAATGTTGCAAACCGTTTGTTGTTGAGAGTGGGGTGACGCATTTCTGAGGTCTAGCGAAAAATCTATGTCCTATTCGTTGGATTTACAATGGCAATCGCAGGAGTGTTCTTTAACATGAATTAACTTCTGAATATTCAACCAACCACTAGCGGAGTTGATTCTGCTGATGCCGCAGCAACCGCATTGAGAATAAGCATTTTCATATCTCCGTGCTCAACAGCAGCTTCCGAGCTATTCTATCTTGACGCAGCATCAGTTTTTTCTTTTTTGATGATTCACAACAATTATGGAATCAATGAATGTGTAACACCGAAAAAAGTGAGGCTGAAGTTTAAAACTCCTTAGCAAGGACGCGCAGACAGCAAAGATAATTTCGATGCTATTTTGTATGTGTATTTTGAATGTTGGTTCAAGGAGTACGTGATTGAGTTTTCACGCAACTGGAGAGATGAAAAAATGCGTTGATCATTTTTTCTCGGAGTGGATTCGATACTTTCAATGCTTGTGCTTCTAAACTCCAAAGAAAAATTCCATGCATTTCACAGGACCGGAACCAATCCGGGCAAGTTGTCCTGTCAAAGAAATTCAACGTGGGAGCGAATGAAAGAACAATAAAAGAACAATCACAAAGTGAATTTGATGAATCTTCTTTTGAGACGATGCACGATGCAGCGACCACGTTTGTATAGCGTACTTGATCATCGTCGTCGCATGTCCTTCAACAAAAATGAGGCGCTGTTGCAGGAGCAAGTAAAACGAAATCCACCACCGCGGTATACAAAACTTTACAAGCAAGAATACCATGTCGTTCCAGGACAAACTCACTGCGGTGTCGGCGATCTTATCTTCGTGAATCAGAACAACCCAAACAAATTCCTGGTGGTGGAGACAAAGTACGAAAATCCATTGGCTTCAGCAAAGACCAACAAGACCAAACGTCAGCGTGCTAAGCAACAAGCCAGATTCTACAGCGACCGCTTGAAAGAGCAATTCCCTGGAGCTTCTGTCAGAAAGGCAATCTATACAAATAAGCGAGGCCTGGAATACCTTAAAGATTAAAGACAATATCAACTAACGCTTCTATTATTCTCATACGGAGTGCTTTTACTTTTAATCTAGACGTAGAAAACAGATGTTCCTTGCGTTTGGTCGTTGATCAAATTCCATGCATACTATAGTTCTATGATCTTATTGCAGTGCGTTTGCAGATTTTAGCAGAACCGATTCGTTGAGTCGCGAGGCTACCAGCTGCATGCCTCCCACAAATGTTTCTTCTCCGTGAATTGGCACCGGAATAGAGATTGCGGGAAGCCCAGCTAGCGAAGCTGGAACGGTCATGACATCGTTTGCAAACATTGCGGTGTTGTTGTGTACAGGACTGCTGCTGCTGCTATCATCGTGTTGTTGCTTGCTAAGATCATCAATCTCGGGAGGCAGAGAAAGAACCGTTGGAATTAGGAGCACATCGGCCTTTGTATCCAGCACGCTGGACATTTCTTTGGTCAATGCCGCCCGGAGCTTTGCGGCTGCTTCGTAGTGGCTATGAAATTTGTCCGAGGATAGCACCGATGCCCCACACAAGATTCGTTTCGATACCTCCGCTCCAAAGCCCTGTCTTCGAGACGCCGAATATTGGCGTTCCAATGTTGTCATATCATTTGCATCAGTGTTGTTGGCATGGTCTGACTCATCACCAATGTTTTCGTGGATTTGTTTTTTAGCAGCAACTCCATACCGAAATCCATCGTAACGGCTGAGGTTGGAGCTCGCTTCCGCGCTGACCAGGACATAGTAGGCCGACAGCGCTCTCTGAACAAGGGCGGGAGAGATATCGTCTGTGGATATCTGCACAATTTCCGCACCCTGGCGATGCAATGCATCTGCGGTTTGTGCCCAGCTATTTCGAATGTCTTCGGGACATTCCTTCACCGAAAAGGAGGCGGGAATTCCCACTTTGATTCCCGAAAGGGGCTTGGCATCGTTGCTTTCGTTTTCATTGGAAGCCATTATCGATTGTGCCATGGATATTTCTGCAAAGGAATCATCATCGTTGTAACAAGAAAAGGTCGAATCGCGGCTAACCTCGATGTTTCGCTGTGCTAGGATGTCCAGTGCCGAAGCGGCGCAGTCCACCGAATTTGCCAGGACTCCTACGGTGTCAAAGGACGATGCGTAGCTCACCACCCCGTGTCGTGATAAGAGACCATACGAGGGTTTCAGCCCCACCAGACCGCACCAGGCCGCGGGAAGACGGATCGATCCACCGGTATCGGTTCCCAGAGACACCAAGCTCGATCCGTGGGCGACAGAAACCGCTGATCCAGAGGAGGATCCACCGGGAGAATAATACAGATTTTTGCCTTCGTGCTTTTGAAAAGCTTCCAGCGCCTCGTGGTGTTTTTCCGCTATGATCTCGGGAGACAATTGCAAGATTTTCGTCCATCGATCGTCATTGTGGCTCTTTTCGAAAGTTCCCGCTCCCCCCACCGCAATGCCCTGCTCCTCAACTCCATCATCGAGACGGAGATGCCGTAAAAAGGGCAAGGGATTTTTCACGTGTCTTCCGTGTGGGATATTGGTTCCCAGGCTCCCCATTCCAAATTCGTCCATGCTCGTTAGTCCCATGCAGATTCCACCCTTTTTACGGAGGAGTATTCGAACCGTATCGGCATCGTATCCACAAGGTGGAACACTACTTTCGTTATCGGAATTGCCGTGACCCAGCATGGCACTCCCCGCGGTGAGTGGTAGGGATTGTTCGGCAATGTTGGACTTGATGGATACGGGAATTCCGTCAAAAAGAGACAGGGGCTCTCCGTTTTGACGCCTGACATCAGATTCCACTGCCTGTTTTTCTATCGCATCCTTCGACACGATGTGGTTGTACGCATTCAGCTTCCAGATTTCTTCTCCGGCAACGGCCATGGATCGACAAAACGAGGACAGCTGGGAGGCCGTCACCATTCCGGAATCGAGCAACCGTGCCGCGGTTCGAATCGTCAAGCCACGACGAGACGAATTCGAGATCATTGCGGCGTTTTTTTTTTCTACCCTGATCGTTGGTGCCTCCCTATCTCCAATACACCAAAAAAAAGGCTGGCTACCAACCGACTGCTAACGTGGTCCTCTCTTTTCTACCTGATGGACTCTTTTATCAACACTTCATGTTCTTTCCAAACAATAACAATCGAAGCAATATGACATCGATATTGTCGCGTCAGAAAATGGTTAACACATGGAACGATGCCAATCCACCATCTCCATCCATCAATTCCAAGGATAATGAGTAGAGAGAGAGACGAATCAAGCGAGAGGGGGCAGAGTTGCGAAGAGGGGAACAAGAATTCTTTTTCATGGATCCCCTTAAATTCGTCGATCTTAACCAGTTGAAGAAATAAATGACGTACTACGTTTTTGACGTTCTTAAAGTATATATGACACGTAATATCTGTGTTTCAAGCCAAAGTGAACATAGAAGAATGTTGACATAATTCAACGATGGCTTGCGTGGGTGACGTGGCTCCTGTTATTTAACAAACACAAGTACGAAAACATGCGTTGCAACTCTGCCAGGCGGTTCGAAAGCACACTTAAGACGACAAATGGCGTCGTGTCTTTTCCAACCCGAGAATACGTAGAATTTAGTACGTTTTCAACGGGAAGTCTTCGCAATAATTCTATTTTTGGCTACTCAAGAAATTAGGAAAAGACGATTCGTGCAAAGACACGCGATGCAGCGAATGGATTTCACGAGAGAACATCAACAACCCCTTGAAGATAGCATTCGACTCCAACCCTCGCCTCAAAGAGTACCCAAACAATAAATCATTGTTTACCATAGCTCTAACATATCAATCGAAACACCCTAGTGTTATCTCAAACAGAGCTGTAACAGGAAATACCCCAAAGGCCTTTTCTTTTCACGGGTTCAATAAGCAGAATAACGCGCGTGCCATTTTTATTAAAGTTCCGTTCTTCGTGTCATGCAAAATACAGTTCTACGATACTATTTGGTAAAAGGACAGCAACATATAAGAACATAGTAGAGTAACTATTTGACTCAAAACACACAACAACAACCAAGGCAAGCCCCTAATAGGAAGCGGTTACAATGAGCAGCCCTTCGGAGGTCGTGGGGAAAGATGCCGAAGTTGAGACCGGAAGCAATTCCTCAAATGGCGAAGGTGGGGGAAACAACTCGGACAACTCGGCCCTCGTGAGCCTCGGAAATACATCCTTTGGTTTTAATTTTGAGAGCGATACAGGATTTGATAACAAGAGCGGAGATAACTCTCCTGATGAAGGAGATAGCGACCAGGGAAAACTAAAGATGTCACAAGACAACAACGGCAGTCCGAGTAGCAATAGCACCAAGGTGGATCCCATTAACGTAACTACTGCTACTGATGCTGCGGCTACCACGGCATCTTCCTCGGATAAAGCTACCGAGGCTTTGCCACATCCCCCCTCGCAGCCCCAAACACCCACGCAAAGCGACAAGGTTATCACACTGAGCGCCGGAGCCGCAGCCGCAAAGCTCAAATCGGACTTGATGAAGTCTCCAGAGAGACCCGCAGCAGCAGGATCGCACCAGGACGCAGCGGCTATGGCGGTTGAAAATCTCAATCAGATTGCCACGGATTCCGTCAAGAAGACGGACCAAGCGAATGAGGGTAAGTGAAAACAAAACGATGAAAAGAGATTCGAGAAAAACCAAACTCGTTTGGCTTGAAGCATGAGTATCGCATGCGCTCCCTCGAAAGATTTGAGCAAATGATAGAGTGTTATGTGTGTAATAGCCAGTGGTGGTCACTTTGTTAACCTATGAAAGAATTGTTCTCACCGATTGTTTGCTCCATTGTTTGCCCTTTTGTGCATTTTTAGAAGTGGAAGAGAGAGGTTTGAAACGAAAGGCCGACGATGAAAATGGAGGATACAATAGCGATGTTGAATCAGAAGACGAGAAGGTCAGTGCTGGTGCAGCCATCAAAAAAGAGCCTACAGAAGCTTCCCCAGCTGCTGCCAAGGCGGCACCTGAGGCGACCAAAACCAAGAAGAAAAAACTGGACGATAACAAGCGTGAGGAGCGCAATGCCAGAGAAAAGGAACGAAGTTTCCGCATCTCCAAGCAAATCAACGAGCTCCGAACTTTGTTATCCAGTGGTGGAGTGATTGTTCCCAAGGGTACTAAGAGCTCTGTCCTGACGGAAGCTGCCAACTACATTCGAATGCTCCAGCAACACCAATACCGATCCGAAATGTAAGTAGAAATCTACCTTGGAAATGAATCTGTTTCTATGCCATTTTTGGTAATTCCTTCCATTTCTAACAACATTCATGACTCCCAATGCTACTCTTGTTTTCATTTCACTTTAGTGATCGTCACCAACTGGTGCAGCAAGTACAAAGGATCGGAAGTGGGGCCTTGGGTCCCCAAGCGGCACAGGCGGTTCGATATGTCGCCGCCCAGAATGGTGTTTGGTCTTTGGGTAACTTTGGTGGTGTGCCTCCAAAGTCTGCCATGATGTACCACCAGCCAGCTGCAGAATCCCAACCTCAACCAGATGAATCTCAGAGCGCAGAGAACAACTCCTTGTCCAGCGCGATTGAAGAATCCGACTACCGACACGTCTTCAATTCGTGCGCGATAGGCATGGGCATCGCATCGATGGGAGGAGCCTTTATCGATTGCAATAAGGCTTTCTGTCAAATATCGAACTACACCATGCAAGAAATATGTTCCCTGACGGTTTTCAATCTGACTGCTCGTCAAGATCTCCAATCAGCATTCGACCTGATCAGCCAGATGCTCTCTGCTCCGCTTGATCCCAACGTCACAAACACGTCATGCGTGCTCCGGGGAGCACTCAAACACAGAGACGATGTTGGATTGAGCGTCAAGCTCATCAAGGGACACGACAACGTCGCCAAGTGTTTCTGCGTCACCCTCATCAGAAACCCTGCCTCGCCCTACGATACGTCAAGGCCCATACCGGCGACCATCAGCATTCCGGGAACCCTCGATCAAGGCCAACTTGTGCCTGGAACAAAGGGTCCTTCCGGTTTGGACCCCGCTCCCGCCTATACCACGGGTTGAGGGGATCGATCTACCATGGCCAGTCCTTATATCCCCTTCACAATAGTTGGGTGATGTAGTGCACATTCGATCCGATCGATTTTGTTTGATCAATTGTCGAATGATTGCCTGCAATACATTTCATTGACAAAGTCTGCCCAAACACCCAAATGGTGACAAGGTTGCATTTATATATCGTTGCTCTCATTGCTTATTGCAAGCGATTGAGAAATAAGCACCAACACCATCGACATGGGTCTCATGTTCGGAAATCATTATCCGTCGCAGAAAACGTCTAGTACATATCATTACATCGCCACTGGACGAGTGGTCTATATAGTTTTAAGCCTTCGCAGAAGTTTGGGCACGCAACCTCCGTATACATTCCTGTGTGTCTTGGTTGTCGCACAAACACTGCGATACATCTCTCGGCAGTAAGGCATAGATCAGTTTCCGTGTATTGTCTATTTCAAGATCTATGCCGCACACTTCCGAGGAGCAGAGCTTCCATTCACACCACCATCAATTTTCACACACCAACCACCAACAACATTACAGTGCGCCCCACCACACCACACAAAAGCACACATTCATTATTATGAATCCTACAGGGAACAGGGAAAACATTAACTAGTGCAACAGTACCGTAGAATATTGTAGTTTAAATAAGTCATTCACTATCCACACAATTGCCATTCCTTTCTTAGTGTAGAGCATTACAATTCCTAGTAGTGTAGACCAATACAAGAAGTCGTTTTTAGTGGTAATGATAGCGTTTTTTTATTAAAAATAATAATGGTAGTTATCGGGATTGTTTGCAAAAGTCGACTGCCCGAGAAAATTTGTGAATGGTCGATAGTAACGCCGCCAGCTCGACTCTATGGATGCGGTTGGGATCTCCCCCCTCACCGGTTCGCCCCAGATGGATCTGTAAGGCCGTAGACAATCCCAGCATGGCGATTTTTCCGTGAAGCCGGCACTTGTTGCACTGGACGCAGTTCATAATTCTTAACAAATCGCGGGTTCGCATCCGGGCCTGCCACAAATTGTTCTGGGACTGCATGGCGTGGTCGACGAGTTTCTTGGGTGCCACCTCGACGGAAGGGTCGCAGAGGACCGGGAGTTCCAAGAATCCCTGGAGTATATCAGCGGAATTCTCATCGATGTTGCCGTTTGAGCAGTCCGCCAGAAGCTTGTCCTTGGCCTTGGCGGCCGCCGATAGGCACAGCATGTAGGAAAAGTACAGATTTTCCATGGCCATGGGCTGCTCACCGTCCTTACTCAGCCTTCGCTCGAATTCTGCCTTGGGATCCGTCCAGGGCTCGTCTTCCGTAAAGCCCTCTCCGCTGTCCACCCGGTCCTGGATACCTCTAGTGATCTGTGCGGATATGAGAGAGTGTATTCCACTGACAGCCTTGTTGAAATCCGCCTTCCAGTGATCGTCGTTGTAATCGTAGCCCTTGAAGGCGATTTTCTGGTGGATGAAATTCCATATTTCCGATCCATCGTAGCCGGTGTAGCCCTCTGGGAACTCTTCGAGGTCGTAATAATCGTTGCTGGGCATGTCCCACCGGGCCCAGCCATCCAATTCGAATTCACCTTCCCGAAAATCTACGTCTCGAATGTTGGAGGGAACCTGTGAAAAAAAGACGGAAAAATAATTTGTGAGCCCACAAGAGAAGATTCGATTTTGTGGCATCCCAGAAGATTTTCCACACAATTGCGAGATGGTTCCAGATAGCCTCTACCCGATAGTTAAGAGATACGTACCTCATCATCGTCTACGGGATAAACCTCGCACGTCTCGGAATAGCATTCAAAGAGTTCTTGTGGCATGTATTCGCAACTCGCCAGGATATCCACGCAAAATAGACGAAAATAGGGCGAATCTTGGATATTCTCCATCTGTTGTTCAATAACATCATTGATCTCATCGATTGCTGCCATCCCCGGCATTAAATCTTCGTTGGGTGATATCGTAGACGCCAAGAGTTGCGTTCGTTTTTGTGGACGGGAAAAATAATCGCAATCGAGGCATTGGGGTTGTCGAATTTTCCCCATCGAAGGAGAGGAACGGCAGCTAAATTCCGTCACGGAAAAAGCGGAGCATACCGTGAACAAACTCGCGATACAAAGCAGAAAGTAATTCATCTTCTGGCGTTGAATATATAGGTTGTAGATGGCGAAGGTGAGAGGCTCTTTCTCTAAACTTTCCAGTTCTCAGAGCGATTCATTCAAAACCTCTACGGATGGGCTGGGAAAGGATAAATATGATTCTCAATTGGCTCTAGTAGACGTTTACGTTTCCTCTTTTTCGGTTGAGAGACACAGCTATGAATCGGTTTATTATATCTTCCTATTATCAAGTTCCGGATTTTAAAACATCGGGGTCTGTCTCTTCAAAAGTCGAAGGCCAAACAAGAAGAAGCTCTATCTTCAAATTAAGACCTACGAACTACGCACGGAAATGCCGATGCCCATCCATGCACGCGGCAAACACGAAGTACGTTTGGTCACAAAATCTGTCCTCCGTGGTTTGAAGAACACGAAAGCATCTTTTTCCATCAGTTGCCGCTTCTTCGCGCGATTCCTCGCGAATACTTTTACCTACCGTTTTTACAACAGAACGTGCCTCAGCTTTTCAGTTTTGAAATTCGTAGAAATTCGGCATCTGCCAAATTCTTGGGCAGTCACACTATCCTTCATAAACTCCAACTCTACTCTTGGTATTGCAAACATACATTCCCACATCCCATTATAATATATCTATCCAAGTTTTTTGGGGAAGTTGGAGTAGTATTAAATGGTGCTTCTCCGAATGTTTTAAAAATGCAGTAACGGACCGTCGATTAGCTCCCCCGGTATCATGGCGTCGCGATGGTGGCTTCTGGCGAGTGAAGGTTCCCATACTTTTCGGAAACACCTTCACAATTGTCATTGCTGACCATGTCGACTACTCTGGGAAAAGAAAGCCTTTTGCGCCAACGCATGAAGGATGCATCCGTAAAGGGTGACTATATTCTTGCTGGACGTCTTCAAAAGGAGATTCGGGAACTCCAAGGAGTGGAGTTGTTGGCGCTGCGACAACAAATTACCAACCTGAAAGCTCAAATCAGGGAAGCAGCAGACCGACAGGATTATATCACTGCCGGAAAACTCCAGATTGATCTCCAGAATTTGCAAGAAAGACAGCAGCAGGTAGGACTGTACGAGTTCGTAAGAGAACTAAGAGAAGTCGTCGAAGAAAACTTCCTGTATTTTTGGAATTTTGCTGGCGTCCGTGGATTTTTTTGGCTTCTAATTTTCAACATACTATTTGCGTGGGCATTTCATGCATAATAGTCTGCGCATGCTACATTGGGCGGCTTTGGATGGATGCCACTACCGCCCATTCGGGAAGCCGTCGTACTACTTCTCATCACGAAAAGTTATTTCTAAATGGTAGAGCTATTTTAATCACTTCCATTCGTTGTCATCACACTGCCCATTATTTGTTGATAAATCGTCTTCTTAGACGCCGTGTTATGGGCACAATATTGGTGCTTTGATGTCATCTTCCTTTGCGAGCGAGGAGAACTTTTAACATCTCTTGAGTGTGCGCTAGTGAAAACACTTTTGGTGCTCCACTTTTGGCATTTTACTTTTAGTGTTGCGCTTTCGAGGCAGCAGGGAGGTGTGTGCGCAATTTGCGAGTCCCAATGATCAAATCCCCCATTTTTCTAAAACGAAGGTGTGTAATAACAACTTTCGATCTATAGAGTAGGAAGCAAAGTATCTCTGAATCGATGCTTTTCGGTATCTTCATTTACGCATTAGACTGTTGTTGCCTCCAACGGTTTGATTTTCTATTACTCTTTCGACGTGACTTCAAAAGCATCCGTTCTTGGTAAACCCAGTCTTCTTCGCTTGTGGGCATATCTGGAAACGGTGCCGGTGGATTGTGCCGTATGGCTGGACTGCTGCTGCTACTACTACCTATTCCAATGAACCCATCCATTGCGGAACCCAGAGGGATTTCGGCAATCCTTAGAAACTGACCTTCGTCGCCTTCACGCCCCAGCACATAGATCCTGTCGACGACGAATTGGTAACTCTCGTTGGAATCACTCGGGGGCAACGTGATTGTTTCTTTCGCACGCAGGGCCTCCTCCAAGTTTGAGAAATGGGATACGGTCATATGGGGTGTGAATGGTTTCGTACCATCCGAGCACATTGGAAATGCCGTTTCGAGCGAGGATTGCAATCGAAGTAGCGGCGTGGCACTCTCTTCGTTGATCTCATCGTCCTCTTGGTAGTTCGATGGTTCTGCACCTTGTTGTAGCCCACTGCTGGTGGTGTCGTCTGGATGAAGCCACAGAACGCCCCTCCGTTTCCCCCCAAACGTCCCAAATCTAGATAGTTGTACAGAAAACGGGGGTATAGATTCGGTTGCCGAGACTAACTGCGCGACAATCTCGTCGAGTGTTGTCAGTTCACTGGTATCGTCGTCGAGTGTATCTACATTGTTGTTGTTATTCTTGCTAGCCTTCCGTAGCTCCACAAATGGATACAAAAGATTAATATGAGGTGGCCAGCGAAAGTATCCAGGATCTTTGAGCTCGGACCGGATCTTGGACACTTCTCGCCACACGTGGATATTTTCGGGAGGCGGCACCACGCAGACCGTAGCGGTATGAGCTTTCTTTGGGAGTGCTTTGTTTTTGGGGGAGTGTTCTGTGGGCGGTTGCTCCATATCTCCAGCAGAAGTTGTACTCATGATCTTGTGCACCGAGCGACGATTGTTGTTGCCAACACCAGCACCATTAGATGCTATCTTCTGAAATATCCCCACTGGAGGAGTGGGAGTTAACGAGTTGGTATTGCAATATCTTTGAAAATGATGGTGTTGTTGCCGCCAGGTCCTGGTGAAGAATAAGCCAAATGAACCCCCTGTCAAAGAGAAAAGAGTCAGAAGAGTCCTGTTCCGCATTATCGCTTCATCCATGTGGATTGGTTGTGATATCCATCATCGTCTATTTTTTGCTTGATTTAGATTTCATGAAAACTGCTCGAATTTGGTGCGAGGGACGGACGTTTGAAAAAAGACTGATCTAGTTCTGATCCAATGACAGCCGAAGAATTTTTGCATGCCTACAAGTCAAAAAGCTTTGGCGCGCTTTTTGCCATCCGCCGTTTCCGATTTAGCAACCATAAAAACCACAACTGTATGCCTACCCATGACGATTATTGAGCCACAACCTTACAATGAAGATGACCCCTACTTGTTGTGTAACCTGATCCAACTGAACTGTAGCAACTGCCGTGAACTCGCACGTTATTTCTCCGAAAAGGGGTATGGACGACGAGCCATCGAACAGGGTGAATGGCAAGATGGTGGATGGAAGCCCTTGCACGTTATAATGAGCCTGTGTTACGGGGAAGGAGTGTTAGAACTTGTCCGATATATAGTCGACACATGTCCTGAATCTGTCAAGCAAAAAGACATTGCAAAGAAACTGCCAATCCAAATTATGCCAGACAAAAAGGCTAACACCTGCAAGCACAATCTGGAAGCCCGATTTTTTCTCCTAAAGCAGTACCCCGAACTGCTTCAAGCCGCAATGCTTAAAGACGAACAAGGAATCATTGGAGCAATCGTAAACGAGTTCCCAGAACTTATTGATGCGGAGTCTTACGTTGCTATATTAAAGGCTGCAATGGAAAAAGATAATCAAGGAATCGTCGAAGCGATCGTTGACCTGTTCCCAGAACTTCTTGAATCTTTGTCTTATATTGCTACTGAGCGTAAACAGCACGATATTCTCAAGATGTTACAACAAAAGAAGACCGAAGCCGAAGAAAGCTTGAAAATCGCTCGTGACCTAGACGAAGAAAGAAGAATTGAAAAAGAAAGGAAAAAAGAATTCGAAAGGCAAAAAGAAGAAATTTTGTCTCAGGTTCCACCAGAAGTGAAAGCACGATTTGGTGAGATATATTTTTCAACCTTTGGCAAATTCATCGGACCTGTGCTGGTAATGGACCCATACAAGGTTGAACCAGGTCCAATTAGAGATCAATGGGTTGAAATGTTTCACAAATGCCAAAAAGCAGGTAAATTAGCGGAAATGGCACATTTGACTTACTGGTATGGTGAGTTCAAAGACCTACGCTATGCCTACACATTTCAGAAAACCTCGAAGCTCATCTCCTACGAGAATGGAATCAAAAAGACGGAAGGAAAGTTGAATAGTCTCCGGCAGAAACATAGTTCGGGGAAGAAATTAAGTGGCAAAGATCTCAAATTCTTGAAAGGTTTTGAAGAGATGGAAGCAGATCGTCCGAAAGATCCAAGGGAACGGCATGGATACGTCGATGTGCCAAAGGAGCGATCGAACGATGGCGATGACAATGCCGAGCGTCTTCCGAAGAGACCGCGAACTATTGACAAAGATATTGCAGCGGGCATAAGCCAGGCACTAAGGAGTTGGATTGAGGGCGTGATTGAGGGTATGAAGAAGGAAAAGTTGGGCTCGAAGAGGAAAACGTTTGAGGGTTTGTCCAGCAATTTACTTGACCTGGTGATCGAGAACCAGGAATTGTATGACGAGGCCTTGGGAACGATACAAGATGCAATCAAAAAGGCCAAAAACAAATTGAACAAGAAGAGTAAATCGAAAAAGAAGAGAACCACCGCTAACGAATCTGCTGCTTCAGGCCCAGAAAAATCGAAAAAGAAGAGAAAATTGGTTCGTAAGAGAACAAAGGCAAACAAATCTGCTGCTTCTGAATCCGATGCAGCGGATAAAGAAAATCATAGCGTAAATAAAACAATCCGTGCCGATTTACTGGAAGCAATTCTTGGCTCACCACCTCCAAATTCTAAAATCAATGACAAATCGAAAAAGGTTGGAGCTGGTCCTGAGGATGAAGCCGCTGCTTCTACATCCGTTGCAGTTGATAATGGAAATCGAATTGAAGATTGCGTAAAGAAAGAGGAGACAGAAGAAATGACTGACGAGACCACTGCTCCCGCATCGGTTGACAATTAGAATCGAATGGAAGTTTGCGTAAAGAAAGATGAAGCTTACTAAAATCGATGACAAAGGGTATAGCAATGACGA
>Ga0115013_10001051_pt1 | contig 16232 bp, 10 predicted proteins | sample SouAtlMetagenome_2_FD_88686 | JGI IMG/M metagenome (GOLD analysis project Ga0115013, IMG submission 88686) | Marine eukaryotic phytoplankton communities from Atlantic Ocean - South Atlantic ANT15 Metagenome | ecosystem: Environmental > Aquatic > Marine > Oceanic | place: South Atlantic Ocean...
GACAAGCAAGTGGATCGTATGCTCAATCACCTTCGCGTGAAAAATTTCTGCGACAGCTTTGCCCCCCAATGGCTAAAGTTAAATAATGTAGTCTCGGCATCTCCTGACTTTAAAACGCATCGGGAATACTACTTCGGAGGTGACGACAAGATCTCCTACAAGAGAGGAATGCACATGATGCTGGAACCGCTCTTAAACTTTGAAACGGTCTTCATCGAGGACCGGCCAATCATGGAGTTGGTGGACTCCGACTTCACCTACCGAAGCCACCTCTTGTCGGAATGGTATCAGGGCCGAGCCGCGACCTATGCGATCAATGTCAATCTCCGCAACATTAATTTCACTCGGACACCACTTGAAGACAGACGATATGGCGGCGTGATTACGAACGGCGCAGTGATGGTAATGACGTCGAGTCCATTTCGATCCCTGCCAATTACACGAGGCTCTTGGGTCTCCTCGGTCATCTTTAACGACCCGCCCCAGCCGCCACCCGATGACATACCGGACTTGAGAGCGGATGACAAAACGCTCAAGAAAGAAGGTTTGACGGTTCGCCAAAAACTCAAACAGCACAGCAGCAACACCCAATGTGCAAGCTGCCATCAAAAGATTGATCCTCTGGGCTTCGTCCTCGAAAACTACGATTTGCTCGGGCGCTGGAGAGAGGATTACCGGACCGGCTTAAAAGTGGATGCCAGCGGGAAATTATTTGGCAAACATGAGTTTGACGATGTCGTGGGATTCAAGGATGCCGTCCTCGCGGAGAAGGAGGTCTTCGCCAAGGCCTTCATCGGTCATCTCCTTTCCTACGCCTTAGGACGGGAACTAACCTTGGCGGACCGAATTGCCGCTGGTGAAATTGCTGATGCGAGTAAGAAAGATCACTACCGGATGCGAAGCGTCATCAAAAACGTTGCGATCCACCCCATATTTTCCCAAATTACCAAATTATGAAATCGATGAATCGGCGGAAGTTTCTCCTCGGCGCCAGCGGCAGCGCCATGGCCCTCCCCTGGCTGGAGGTGTATGCGGAAGACCCGAAAACAAAAAAGGCGAAAGATCCGTCACTGCGTTTCGCATCATTTTATTCGCCGATGGGTTTCGTCCGGGATCACTTTTTCCCGGAAAAGGGCAACTCTGACTTCCTTTCCATGCCCACCCTTCGCTCGCTCAAAAACGTAGGCGACAAAGTCACTATGATCACCGGTTTATCGAGGGTCAATGTGAGAGGCACTGATGTTCATAACCAAGCCAGCTCCTGCTTTCTCTCTTCGGCAAACCCCCACGGCAAGCTCAAGTCTCCCTACCCGATGGATCGGACTCTGGATCATCTTATCGCAGACAAGGTGAGCCATCGAACTCCAATCCGGTCGCTTGAGTTGAACTGTAATAGCTTCAAAGATCTCAAGGAGTCGATCTATCTGGACAATATCTCATGGTATGGCCCGGAACATGTCGCGACAGCCATGAAAGATCCGAGCCAGGTCTACCAGCGACTATTTAAGACGAGAAACTCGGATAAAGACATTACCGACCTGATTTTAGAAGATGCCGCCAATTTCAAAAAGAATCTGACGCATCAAGATAAGGATAAATTGGACGAGTATTTCGAATCCGTCAGAGAAATCGAGATACAAATCGAAAAGCTGAACAAATATTACAGTAACAATAAGAGAGCAGAAATGGACGAACCCGGTGAGGGTCCCATGACCCGCGGCGAGTATATCCGGCTCATGGGGAAACTTCTCGTCGTGGCCTTTCAAGGTGACTTGACCCATGTCGCGACCTTCATGCTCGCGCCCGAGAGATGGGGCTCGCCGCAACGCTATCATGAATTAAGATTCACCAAGTCACACCATGGGCTCACCCACGGACAGGACAACCAGGAGGTGAAGAATTTCCTGGTGCAGGTCGACCGGTTCTACGTGGAGTTATTTGCGGAGGTTCTCGAGCAGATGGATGCCATCAGTGAGGGAGAAGGAACCCTCTTGGACCATTCCATGGTCACCTTGGGCTCGGGCCTGGGCGATGGCAAGGATCACACCATGAACGAACTCCCTATCATCGTAGCAGGATCCGCTAACGGAAAAATCAAGACAGGCGGAGTCATCAACTGTCCCGAAAATACTCCTCTGGCAAACCTCTGGTTGTCACAAGCGCAATTGATGGGAACCGGTATGGAGAAATTCGCCGATAGCACCGGACCACTGGATAGTTTGCTCGTTTAATTCAGGCCGATTGCTTTCGAGGAAGTTGAATTAGCCGTACTATTAGGCAAGACGAACAACCGGGAGAATATCTTTGCACCCTCTCTCCCAAACCTCTCTAGTGGGCGCCCAATCAATCACCATGAAACAACTTCTGGCTCTCATTTCCCTGACCGCCTCCCTCGCAGCCTCGGCCGCAGAGAAACCCAATATCATCTACATTCTTGCCGACGATCTCGGCATCAATGATTTCGGTTGTTACGGCCAAAAGATCATGAAGACGCCTCGCATCGACCAGATGGCGAAGGAAGGAATCCAGTTTTTCAATCACTACTCCGGTAGCACTGTTTGTGCTCCGACGCGCTCTTGTCTCATGACCGGTCAACATACGGGGCGGACACGCATTCGCGGGAACTCCAAAGCACATCTCAAACCGGAAGACGTTACCGTCGCTGAAGTTCTCAAGAAAGCCGGATACGCCACCGGATGCGTTGGTAAGTGGGGTCTCGGCGAAGCGGGCTCTCTTGGCATCCCCAACCTACAGGGGTTCGACTTTTTTTTCGGTTACCTCAATCAATCGCGCGCGCATCGTTTTTATCCGGACTACGTTTGGCGAAACCAAAAAAAAGAAAACTATCCTGATAACCCCACCAAACGCGAAACCTACATCCATGACAACTTCACCAGAGAAGGTCTAAACTGGATCGAAAAGCAAAGCAAAACAGACGAACCCTTCTTCCTCTATATGGCCTACACATTGTCTCATGTGGACCTCGACGTCCCCGATGACTCAATGGAGCCCTACTTGAAGACCATCAAAGAAAAAGGCCCATTCAGAAACCCCAATTCTCCCCAAAAAGGATACCGCAGCCACCCCACCCCGCGCGCTTGCTTTGCCGGCATGACCTCCAGACTGGATCGCGACGTCGGAAAAATCCTCGATCTTGTCGACAAACTGGGGATCTCAAAAAACACAATCATCATGTTCTCCAGCGACAACGGACCAACGCCAGCCGGCGGTGCCGATCCGGATTACTTCGATGGCAACGGAATCTATAAAGGTATCAAACGCGACCTCTACGAGGGCGGCATCCGCGCTCCTCTCATCGCCCGCTGGCCCGGTAAAATTAAAGCGGCATCCCGCAGCAATCACGTTTCCGCTCATTGGGATCTCATGGCCACCGTCTCCGAACTCACGGGCAGCTCCCCCCCTGACAATCACACCGGAATTTCATTTCTGCCCTCACTCCTCGGCGAGGGAGAACAAAAATCACACGATCATCTCTACTGGGAATTTTATGAACGAGGCGGCAAACAGGCCATTCGCAAAGGAGACATAAAAGCCGTTCGTCTCGACCGAATCAAATCAGGATCCAAGGGTCCTTGGGAAATCTACGACCTGTCCTCCGACCCCGGTGAAAAAACAAACCTCGCGTCAAAACGTCCCGAACTCCAGGCCGTCTTCAACAAACTCGCCAATGAAGCCGCAACGGAAAGCACTCTCTTCGACTGGAAGCCTCGTGGCGGAAAGAAAAAGAAGAAATAGAGACTAAAGTAATACCACCTTCTCAATCACTTTAGTGGTATCGAACTAAAAAATATTCTTTTGCCTCTGTTCAGAATTCAACGCCGTAATCCAATCAAGTAGGCGATAAGATCTGCTACCTGTTCTCGCGTAAGCGACTGGGCTGTCTCTGGCATAAGCGAGCCAATGGAATCTCGACTCTTGATCTCGCTCTTACTCAAATCGCGTGTCTGCCTCGTCACAAAATCAAAGAGTAAAATCTGGTTCTCGTCTCGACTCTGCTTCACGTATCCGTGAAAAACCCGATTATCATTGAGCGTGATGCTGTTGAGAACGAAACCTGCCTTCACTTGTCGAGCCGGCCACAGGACCTCGGTCACAATTCGCTCCGGCGGCACTCCGCTGCCTACCGCCGACAAATCCGGTCCCAGCACTCCTCCTTTCTCTCCAACCCGATGACAAGCTGCGCATCCAAGCTGCTTGGAATGGAAAAGCGCCTCCCCCTTCACCCAATCTCCTTTTTCCTTCGCCATCTGAGCCAACTCCTTTGCCAGAGATTCACTAAACTCGTATCCTCCAATCCCCACTCCGGCCAACTGGCTAATAACCTTGGACAACTCAACATCGAACAATCCGCTGGCAATCCATTGCTCATACAGAAATCGCGCGCGAGGAGCATTGATGCCCTTTTTCTCAAGCTCGGCCGCAAGAGCCTTGGCCGCACCTTCGCGCGCGACAAATTCTCCGAGCGAAGCCCGGACATACTCCGCTCCTCCCGAACTTCTCAACATCTTCGATCCGATCCTCGCCGCTTCACGGAGATCAATCTCCAAAATCGCCCCAAGCGCCGCAGCATCGGGAGAGTCCTTCGAGCCTGCGAGAGGTCTTAATAAAACCAGGCCCTCGCTACCAGCCAATGTCCCATAAGCCCGAATGGCCATCTTGCGAAGTTCTCCTTTACTTGTGCTGATCAGTTCAAGCACATCATCCCTAAGCCCCCTCACTTTCCAATGACGAGCCAACTTCAAAGTCTCAAAGACCGCTTCCTGATCTTTCCCTTTCAACATCCTCCGCAACGGAGACACCACATCAAATCCTGGCCTCTTCTTCAGGGCCATCACACCCAACAATTTCGGGTTCAGAGAATTCGTCGAGAATGCCAACTCAAGATCGGATTCCCCGCCAACCATAAGAAGCACTCGGATCAACGCCACTCGCACACCCTCTCCCATATCATCATCCCTTAACAATGATCTCACTTCGTTCAGAATCGCCTTTGAATCCGCTTCACCCAGAACTGCCGACAATCCCTTTCGTCTCCCCTCAAAATCAAGTTCCCCTGAGAGAAAAGCGGAAACCCAATGCGGTTTCAAATAATGCACCGCCTGCTTAAAGGCATAGTCAATCCACCGATCACGAGGGCGCTCCGCTGCGGTCGCGATTACTAACACCGATTCCGCCGCTGGTATCTGACCAGCAGCCAGAATGGCCTCCATACGCACTTGCGGATGCTTATCGCTTGCCGCAACCTCCAACAAACCATGATGCCTCCATCGTCCCGCAATCCGGGCCGCGTAGGCCCGGCAACGATGATCTTTGGAAGCTTGCAACTGCTCGAGAAGCTTTCGATCTCGCAACCCACACCAAACAGCCAAACCAAGTGCCTCGAGGAGATCGCGCCCCTTCCATCGATAAATATCCTCCGGGAGCGCCTTCAATCCGTGTAATGCCAAAACCTGCTTGGCTTTCGTCCGCGTCAACCGATTCTCCGATTTAAGCAAATCGATTAGTTTTCCTGTCGACACTTTTGTCAATTCCACCACCCTCCGGGCTGGAACGTTCTTCTTCGCCACCCGCCAAATCCGACCGTGCGTTTTATCCCTATCGGGGTGACGATAAAAGTCATCCTGATGACAAGTAATCGGATTATACCAATCGACAATATAGAACGCGCCATCAGGCCCAAGCTTCACATCAATCGGACGGAAATTACGATGACTTGAGCGCATCAATGGCTCTAAAAACTCCACCTTAAACCCGGACCCGTCTTCCGAAGTTCGAAATCTCGTCACCTGATTCTTCTTATAGTCACCGATGCCGAAAGAACCGTCTCCCAGTTCATCAATCCCACAATATCCGCCAGGCTTCCCAATACGGGGCAGACGCAAGCGTCGGTGCACCGGCACCGAGGCCGGGGTAAGATAGGAAATCCCTCCCGCACCATCGACTACGAAGGATTGTCCGTAATCATCAAAGCCAACTCCCCACGGATTTCCCGGGCCCATAAAGTCATCAAGCAAGGGATCCAGTCTGAGTTGATCAGGACACAATCGAAACACTCCTGCCTGAAACAAGGAAGAGACTCCGAATGGAGTCTCCACCCGTGATTCAATACCATCGCCCTGTGAAAACCACAAATCACCATCTGGGCTCCAGGCCATCCCATTACTCGTCTGGTGAGAATCACCATTTCCGAACCCACTCAACAACAATTTACGTTCACCATTCCAATCAAAGAATTCCAGCTTGGTATTATGAGCCACGTAGACGCCATCACCACCAACTTCCAATCCAGTCGGAACACTTAGCCCATCTGCAAACACCTCGGACTCGTCCGCCACGCCATCTCTATTGGTGTCGCACAACATGATCACTTTGTCGTTCGGTTTCACTCCCGGCTCGATCTGTGGATAAGTATCGGAGCAGGCCACAAACATTCGACCATCGGCATCCCAACGCACCGCAAGAGGATTGGCGATTCCATGTCCCTCGTCGGCAAACAAATTCACTTCATATCCCTCAAGCAATTCAAACGAGGCGAGTTCCTTCTCGATATCCGCCTCTTTTGATCCAGTCAGTAGCGGATTTGGCTTCGCCTCGGGCACTTCCCGTTTCCAAACCTTCTCTTCAGCCGCCGCAATCAAAGCTGGGAATGTTTTCCACTCTTCCTTGAACGACGGTAGTCCTTCCGCCGCATTGGAAAATATTCGTTTCGAATCATCCCCAAAAAGACATTTCCAATTCGCAGGCCGCCAATAGTCGTACCACAAGCGATGTTTCTCCCGAACGGCTTTGGTGAGAATAACGGGCGCCGCTTTCTGCAATTCCCGCACCTGATCTCGCGACAAAAATAAAACCCCACGCTTCTCCGCAATTCCACGCACCGCATTCCGATAAAGATTCAAAGATGAACCATCCGCATGCGCCCACTCAAAATCAAAAGGCTCTATCAAAACAAGCTTTCGCCCCTCGGCCCCCAATTGATCGAGGAGCCTTCCATAATCCTCCTCGAATTCCTCGAGACCATCTGATCCAGCTAACGATTCAATCTTTCCAAATTGCATAATCAAGGTCGTCACCCCATGCGCCCTTAATTGCTCACTCCAATTACCAAAGGCTTTGGACCGCCATCGTTCACGGACCGTCGATTGGAATGACACAGTATCCCCCTCCCATGAAAAATCCCTAAACTTGGGCTTCTTTTCGATAAACCGCTCCGTCAGCGCAGCCTCAAAGCGACCATCATTCTGCATGCGAACCAAGTCTGTCCCCCCGACAAAGGCCACGACCTCTCCTTCCTTCAATTCCAGCCGGTCTGCCGCCATGGCATAACAAAAAGCACCGAACAAAGCCGCGAGAACACGAACAAACATCAGTCACAGATAGCAGAGAACTCGGACCTTGGGCAGTTCACATTTCCAAATCTCCATCTTTTCTCTGAACCCTTCATCCAGAGAAAAACCTTCTATAAGTTTTCCAAGAGAAAGAAATCTCCCTTTCCTACAGGTATCCACCAAGTAGTAATAATGACTTTAAGCTTCCGCCATCTCATCATTGGCACAATCCTTCTGACATCGACCCAATTCGCCTCCGTAAAAACCGTGCGAGCCTTCATTCTGGCCGGAGAGTCCAACATAGAGGGAAAAGCCAAAAACAGCCTCCTCGATTTTCAGACCAATGAAGAGACAACTTCTAAAGCTTCCGACCCTTTTCGCGATTATTGCTGGCTTGGTGGTTTTCGCCATCGGCAAACCGAAGGCAACTGAGACTGATCGCCACACGATTCAAACCTTGCCTCCAGAGGTAGCAGACCGGACCGAAAATCTTAACGATCGTTTTTGGCTCTATCTCCCTAAACGATACAAGCAAGCGAGCAAAGAAAAGCCGATGCCACTCATCATCTACCTCCATGGCAGCAGCCGACGCGGTCGCGATGTTGCAGAGGTCAAAGCCAACGGCCTCGCGCCTTTGATGGACAAGCGAGACGATTTTGAATTCGTCGTCGTCTCACCCCAGGCCCTCTCTAAACAACCTTGGCAAACCTGCTGGCAACCGGACGATCTCATTATCCTCCTCGTTCACCTCCTGACCAACTACCACCTCGATCCCACGCGAGTCTATCTCACCGGTCTCAGTATGGGAGGCTATGGGACCTGGGCCGCCATCGAGAAACACGCAGATCACTTCGCCGCAGCCGCACCAATTTGTGGCGCAGGAGATCCCGCCTCAGCCAAAGGCATTGGCAAGCTCCCCGTCTGGGCCTTTCATGGAGACGATGATCGCGTGGTCTCAGTCGAACGATCCCGGGAAATGGTCGACGCCATTAAGGCAGCCAAGGGAAACGCCAAGCTCACCGCTTATCCCGGAGTAGGACACGATTCCTACACCCGCACCTACGCGAACCCAAAACTCTACGAATGGTTCCTCAAGCACAAGCGCCCGTGACCAGACATCATTTCAAGGGATTTTCATACCACACCACGTTCTTGCTTCCGTGTCCCGCGATGAGAACATCGAGGTCCCCATCCTTATCCATATCAATAGTTCGGGTGTCATAACTCCCCTGATCTTTCCCGATGAGATGTGAGGTGAATTTCCCTTTTCCGTCATTCTCATACCACTTCACCACACCATCTGTTTCCTTTCCGCAAGTCACAGCATCGGGATGTCCGTCTCCATTGAGGTCCACAACATCAAGACTGTGCGGATAGGCAATTTCAGGATCGATCTCAATCTGTTCAAACTTGGGGCCTTTAAACCAAAGAACGCCCTTCCCGTGTCCACGACTGGCGAAATAGTCCATCTTTCCATCGCCATTGAAGTCGGCCGGGAGGATATTGGAGGCGCCCTCTTCATTGGTTGCTAGGAGGTGCTTCTTCCATGGCTTGGTTGCGTCTTCTCCCTGTTCCCACCACGCAAACCATTGTCCTCGAACAAAGCCTTGGGTCCCTTTCGCTCCGGCAGCGATATCAGGTCGCCCATCGCCATTGACATCACCAAATCCCATATAATGCGAACCGCCAGGCGCATCCTTGTCAGCAAAGACATGCCGAATCCAACTCGTGGCCTCATCGGGATTTTTGGGAACCTCGAGCCAGACAATAGAATTATAAAACTTCGTCGAATTAGGATCCCGGAAAGAATTGGCAATCAAGTCCAGCTTTCCATCTTGATTCACGTCCCCGGTAATAACGCAATGCGTTCCGAGAATTTCATCATCAACCGTGCGATACTTCCAGAGCGTCCCTGAGAACGGATTGTCAGGACATTCAAGCCAGAAAACAGTTTGGTTGGAACCGATGAAGTCCATGTCTCCATCGCCATCGACATCCATCAGACAGCTATGAATACAAGCCGGACGTGGTTTATTGCGAGCCAGCCCTTTCACAAACTTATGCACCGGAAACCTCTTCCAATCCGGCCCCTTCAAAACGATAACCTCACCGTCTACCGAGGTGATAACGTCGAGTTGACCATCCTTATCAAAGTCACTCGCGGAGACTCCATTGATCGAACCTTTTCCTGCCGGAACAACTATGTGCTTCCTCCACTCCGCTCCAGATAAATGGGAAATAAAACCCACGAAGATCAAGCTAAACATCGAACTCGTCAAAATCAAATTCATACACGAGATTGAACAATTTCTCTTTTCGATAAAACTCAATTTTTAACCAAGCGATCACCAATGCGAAAAAACACCCTGCCATCAAATTCCTTCACTTCATGAGTCTTCAAAGCTTTGCAAACCGGCTTACGGGCAGGACTACCATCCTCGAGATTGAATCGTCCGTTGTGTTTGGGACATTCAATCATCTTTCCAACGATCAAGCCGTCTGCCAGATGAGTCCTCCCATGGGTGCAAATCCCATCGGTCGCGTATAACTCGCCCTCGCTCCCCCGATAGATGGCGTAGGTTTTTTCTTCGTGATCGTAGCGTAAGACATCCATCGACTGTAACTCCTCTCCGCCACACACATCGATCCAGCCTTCCTCATCGACTGATTTACCGGCACGTCGAGTCCTTTGAACATCCGTTCCGGCTGACTCGGGGAGAACTCTCTCCACATGATAGGCGGGCTCCCGGCACTGCCGCTCGAGGGTTGGGACAATCTCGCTCCAACATGACCAAAGGCTCGCATAAGCAGGCGGACAATCATCCTTCATCAACTCATAGAGCTTTGGCACCGCATGGTAAGGCACCAAGGGGAACATGTGATGCTCAACGTGGTAGTTCATATTCCAATACAGAAAGCAATTCAGTCGATTCGTCAGGAAGGTCCGCGAATTCAAACGATGATCGAGCACATCTTCCGCCAATCCGGTGTGCTGGGTGAGGCCGTAAACAAGCATCAACCATGTTCCAAATAAATTGGGCAGACCAATAAATAAAATTGGAATCCAACTTTGAAAGACGATTGAGGAAACGGCTACCAAAAGGTAAATCAACAAATGAACACGAGCGGTATGAGTCACTTTGGGATACTCGCTTTCGGGGATAAATTCCATCTCTTGTTCTGAGATCTTCCCTACCGAATGCAGAAAAAGATTCTTGAAATATTGGGGGTAGACGCGAAGGGCAAAGAAGCCCAAGAGAATCCCAGTAATATCCGGAGGCCGGGGCGCGGCTATCTCCGGATCACGTCCCACAATGATGGTATCGCTATGATGACGCGTATGAGACCACCGCCAGATCACGCCCTCTCTGAGAACCATAAACGAGGCAATCTCGTAGAGGACACTATTCATCCAATCCGTTTTGAATGCAGTCCCGTGCAATGTTTCATGCCAGCGGGAATCGGCACTACCCGCGTAAATCGCGGCATAGATCAGATACGGAAAGACCGCCCACAATGATCCCCAGAGGGTAACTGTCGCTGCCGCCGAGCCAAAAAGGATTCCAAACCAGACCACAGTATCCCGAATCGCCGGGCCATCACGCCGCACCAATAATTCCCGCATCGTCTCGCGCGAAATGGGACTTTGATACCACTCCGCCTCGGCGAGCCCGGCTTCGATAGCTTTCTGCGAATTCTCCCGATTTAGAAGATATCGCGAATGATCTGACACCACTTCACTCATGACTTATCCACGCAGTCCAACTTGCTCCATCAAACGAGCCGTCTCGGTGTAAGCTTCTTCCACCCACTCCAGGATACGGGCCGGGTCTGGAGAATACTCCAGTTCAATTGAAACCGCACCATCAATATTGAGCTCCTTGATCGCTTGAAGATAAGGCGCAAACTTCACCACACCACGTCCCGGAGGAAGATCGCCGTGAACTTTCCCATCACAGTCACTGATGTGCACATGGATGGCCTGTCCCGCGAGCTTCGCCACTTCCTCCGGCCCGTTGTCTGCCAAAACAAGGTGAGAAATATCAATGTTAGCCCTAACTCTTGGATGGTCGCACTCGCTAACGAAGCGGGACATTTCATCGATACTATTGAGCAAACTCAAGCGGAAGGGCTCCAGTTCCAGCGCAATGTCAATCCCTTTGCTATCCGCGTAGTCACCCAGAATTCGACAGGATTCCAAACCCCACCGCCATTGATCTTCAGGCCCAATCACTTCGCGCTGCCAAATGTATTCTCCCAATACCAGAAGGATATTCCCCGCTCCCCACAGCGCAGCGAGGTCGATGAAATGCTTGCATCGCTCGATGTGATAATCGCGAACGGGGTCATTGAAATCAATCAAGCCGATCGCTACCACAGGAAGAGAAATAATCGGCAGACCTTTCGACTCACATAAATTTCCAATCCGGGAAACCTCCTCAGACGAAAGCATCGACGGTTCGGTAAACATATCGACGGAGTCAAATCCGATCCGGGCGATATGCTCAATCCCGGTCACGGTATCGACTCCGGCCTGGCTAAAAGCGCTGTTAATAATTCCTAGTTTCATAAATTCCTAAATTGAGCTCAAGCGGACTCGGCATTGTTCCCGTGAACTTCTCACCGCCGCGTCCACCAGTGCGATGGTTTTCAAATTTTCACGGCCATTGAGCATAGGAGATTTACCCTCCTGTAAGGCTGTTAGAAGATCAAGCATCGTTCCCTTAAAGGCATCAGGAAACCAACTCCCATCCAGTTGTGCCGTCGTGAATACCTCATCTCCTCTCGCGGCATACCGCAAACTCGAAGGACTGGTATAGGGATCCTTACACCAACCGATATCTCCAATTGCAAGACCATCAGTTCCTTCAATACGATACTCGATTCGAATATCGCCCGGACAACCTTCCAGGGCCGGCCCGGTCCAGACATCATCAATCACGACTGCCCGAAAACCATTGGCATACTCTAAAATACTGGTGCAAATCCCGTCCTGATGAGGAAACTCCGTCCGCGGATCAGGGCGCGTGCTGCAATAGATCGCATCCGGATCTCCATGCCAATGCCGGATACAATCGAGATGATGAATCGACATAATCTTCAATGAAGCACTTTGCAACTCAGCCTGCCAGGGCTGCCAGTGAGGGATGCCACGCATGTCAATGGTAGTAAAAACGGGATCACCAAACCGACCGCTCTTCAACAAGCGATCAGCCTCCACTACTGAAGGGTCGAAGCGCATGTTTTGATTCACGGCCAAAACAACTCCCGCTTTCTCACACTCTTCTACTATCGAGAGCGCCTCAGCGTAGTCAAGAGCGAGCGGTTTCTGGGCCAAAATCCCTTTGACCGTTCCCCGCCGGCAAGCTTCGCGAATGAGATCACCCTGATGCTGCGGAGGCACCGCAATATCGAGAACTTCGATCGAGGCATCGGCCAACAATATCTCAAAGCTTTCATAAACTGTCTCGATACCATGCTTGCCCGCAACTCGCTCGGCATTTCCTTTCGTCCGAGAAGCAATTGCCACGACGTTCAGCTTCAATTTTTGGTAAGCTGGAAGATGACAGTCATTGACAATAAATCCACTCCCGAGAATTCCGATCCGGGTATTTGTCACATCTGGGTTCATGGTTTGATCAAGGAGTTAGATTGGTTAGAAAATCGATATTCTGTTCGAGTTTTCTGAGGAATGCCCGGCTCAACAAGAATCGACCCAAACTCTCCGCCTCCATCGAAGGCATTTGGGTATCCCTCGCATTCGAAGCACACTCCGGCTCCCGCATTATATGGAACTCCTCCTTTCCCGACAAGCTCCCCATTCAATCCCTTTCCCCCGTAAAATTGAATGCACGAACAATCCGTCGCAACTTCCATCGTCCGGCCCGATCGCGGGTCACGAAGCCGCGCTACAAGCCGGACGGTATCACTTTCACCCAACCAATAAAGGTCTCCGTGCTCCTGCCAAAGCCCGGCTACGAAATCCACCATGCGTCTCGCTGTTCGAGCATCATTAGCCTGGCCCTCGACAGATCGACACTCGCCAGTCAGCCCCATTTTTTCGTCAGCGCAAAAAGCCTCCTCACTTAAAATTACGACTTCATGATCATCTGTCGTCCCTGAAGCCTCACCAGCCAAATTAAAGTAACTATGATGCGTCAAACTCACCGGCGTGCGACAATCACTCCGTGCTTCAGTTTCGCAGACAAGACGATTATCACTCGTAACAGTATAAGTTACCGCCAACTCAACCCTCCCCGGGTATCCATTGTCACCGTTGGCACTGATCGTGGACAAGCGAAGCGAGGGCGCACCATCAAGCCTGGGAATCACCTCTGCCTGCCACACTCGCCGATCGATCGACTCCTTGCCTCCATGGAGATGGTTCGGAGGATCATTTGCGAGAAGAGGAAACCGTTTGCCATCGATATTCAATTCCGCATTCGAAACACGCCCCGCAATTCTCCCCACCGTCGCACCAAAATAAGGATGGTCTCTTTCGTAATCACACACCCTCGGAAAACCGAGCACCACATCGACCAATTCCCCGTCCTGATCCGGCACCAAAATCTCCTGCACAATTCCACCATAAGTCATCACCTTCACCATCATCCCTCCACTCCCTGTCAAGGTCCATACCGCACAGGAGGAGCCAGATACCTCTCTTTCCTGAATGCCGGGTGCCGTGGAGATCATTTAAGAAAATATTCTACTGAGGGGAAAAATTTAAAATCTTCATTGGGATCTTATTGATGAGATTTCCGTATTGGAGAATAAAAATAGAAAAAGCCTACTGGCTACTTAATACAATGCGCCGTCGCGATGCGTCTTCTTTTGAGAAGGAAATCCCGTGTTGCAAACCAAAACACCAGCGAGATCACGATGATCACAGAGCGATTCAACGACGTTCAGATGTCAGGGATACAATTGGAAAGATCGTAAAATCCACTCTACCTCTTCAACTTCCGGTCATGATAGGGATCACCGGCAGGAACTCTCAGAGGCAGGTGTAGGCCACCTGACTTCTCCATTTCAGCAAAAAGCCGTGTGCGCAGTTCTTCCGCTTTTTCCTTGAAGGCCGGAACATTAATCAAATTGTGCCGCTCGTGTGGATCGCTATCAAGATCGTGCAGACTGTCGATATCCCACTGTCCGTGATAGTAGACATACTTCCACCGATTCGTTCGAATCGCCAGGGTAGTCGGCTGAGCCGGAAAATTCCACTCCCAGTGATATTCGTAGAGAATGTGATCCCGCCAATCTTCCGCGAGCTTCTCACCCTTGAGAAGCGGGAGAAATGAACGCCCATCGATTTTTGGCGCACCCTGTGGCACCGCCGCTCCAGCCGCATCCATCAAGGTAGGAGCGATATCGATATTCTGCACCATATGAGTAATCCTCGTCCCGGGTTTAATCCCAGGCCCACGCGCTAACATCGGAACACGGATTGATTCCTCGAAAGCATCCCGCTTGTCATAAAAACCATGTTCGCCGAGGGCAAAGCCATTATCTCCCATGTAGATCACGAGAGTATTCTCCGCGAGCCCGGCTTGATCGAGATGATCTAAAACGCGACCGACATTTTCATCGAGTCCGTGGATGGTTTCACAGAAATTCCAATAGAGCTCGTCGAAGTCCGGAACCGGATCGTGATCCAGCGCTCCGGTCTCCATGTGGTCGATCCCGTGGATCCCATAGCGCCTTTGCTTAACCCAACGTGGCTGCGTCGCGTAATTCTCCTCGGTGTTCGCCATCGTCGCGGGATAGTCGATTTTCTTCCCTTCGTATCGCTTGGCATGACGTGGCGCGGGGGTAAATGGAAAGTGCACCGCTTTGTATGAGAGATAGAGCAAGAAGGGTTTTTCATCTTTTCGCCCCTCCAACCAATCAAGCGCCCGATCCGTCAGAATGTCGGCATTGTATCCCTTAAAGGTCATGCGCTTACCATCGATATTAAGTTCTGGGTCAAAGTATGTCCCTTGCCCTTTAAAACTGACCCAATGGTCAAATCCCGGACGCGGTTCGTCATTATCATGCCCCATATGCCACTTACCCACAAAGGCCGTTTCATATCCGGCTTTCTGCAAGTGCTGCGGAAAAAACACGGTCCCTTTTGGCACCGGACGTTGATTATCCACGACACGATGGTGATGCATATACTGCCCAGTCAAAATCGAAGCCCGGCTCGGCGAACACAAGGAGGTGGTCACAAAAGCATTTTCCAAATGCGCTCCCTCCTTAGCCAAACGGTCCATCGCCGGGGTCTCCAGCCATTCCGGAGCTTCCTCATGAAAACTCATCAAATCATAACGATGGTCATCACTAAGCAAAAATACGATATTCAGGGGAACTCCTGTAAGAACACCCGGAATCAAAGCCGTTAAAATAAATCGAATCATCACTCCCATTGAAAGGCCCGACGGGTAATTCGTCAAAACAAGATCGCCGCCTATTCTTCTTTTCCAAAAACAATGTCTGCTCGTTCAATTCTTCTCCTGCTCTTCCTGTGGGCCAACAACTCAGCCCCTCTTCTGGCTCAGAACGATTTTCCCGTCGCGCCCGAAGACTTCCAGGTCTCGCTCTTCGCCCGCGATCCCATCGTCAGAAATCCCTGCGCCATCACTTTCGATGCCAAAGGACGACTCTGCGTTGGCATGGGCCCCCAATATCGCTCCCCAAAACCCGATACCAAGCCCGACTCGGTTTGGATCATCACGGACGAAGACTCCGACGGGAAGGCCGAGAGGCGCCATCAGTTCGCGACGGGATTCAATTCCATTCAAGGCTTGGCCTGGAAGGGCGACTGGCTGTGGATTGCTAACGCTCCCGACCTTACCCGCGTTCGTGATACCGATGGTGATGATTTGGCCGACGAATATATCC